>OGGC01000116.1_pt1 | contig 69422 bp, 82 predicted proteins | sample 1571181 | NCBI WGS metagenome assembly OGGC01 (sample SAMEA2581930, study PRJEB24529) | metagenome | biome: Human gut stool | place: China | collected 2011 | reverse complement strand
CGCATGACTGTTAATCATGATGTCACTGGTTCGAGCCCAGTTGGGGGAGCCACAAAAAGCAGTAGGTTTTACTTACTGCTTTTTATATTTTATTTTTTATTTACTAAGCGTATTATTTTATTGTATTATAATCCTTGAATGGAGATTTGACTATGAATATGACATATTTACATGTTCTTGACACACTTAATCATATTGTATGTGAAATAAGAGCCAATAACTTATCTATTTTTGCTGGAGCTGGATTATCTGTGGCGTCTGGGTTTGTTGACTGGAAGAAACTTGTAACAAGATTTTGTAATATATTAGATATTGATGTTAGTGATGACTTCGCAACAATTGCTCAGTATTTTGAAGAAAAATATAATCGTCAGTATATGTGTGAGAGTATAATTAAGGAATTCAACTCTTTCAATAACATCGAAAACAATCCTAATTTGAATATTATCGCTTCTTTACCTGTTGATTCCTATTGGACTACTAATTATGATTCTTTAATTGAGGATAAATTACATGAACTTGGTAGGCATTATCAAAAAATTATTGATCAGTCACAGTTTAAGAGTAGAAAACCTTTAACTGAAGTTCGCGTTTATAAAATGCATGGAGACAAAGAAATTCCTGATGATGTCGTAATTACTAAAAGGGATTATGATAATTATGATGAAACTAGGTGGTTTTTCACACAAGCATTACTTTATGAGCTTGTTACGAAAACTTTTCTTTTTATAGGTTTTAGTTTTAAGGATCCTAACTTAGATAGAATTCTTAAGATAATTAAGCAAAATTTTAGGGGAATCTCCCCCAAAAATCATTATTGCTTTATGAAAAGTATTAATAGAAATGATTATAATGAAGATGATGCTTTTCAGAAAGATATGAATTTGCAAACATTAAAAATTAATTATATGATTAAGTCAGGAATCAATACGATTTTGGTTGATGAATTTAGCCAAATTACTGATATGCTTAACTATATTAATGAGCGTCTTAAAATTGATAATGTTTTTATCTCGGGAGCAAAATATGGTGATACTAAGGAAAAAGAATATTCATTTACCAAATATGAGTGTGAGTTTATGTTTTCTTTGTCGCAACAATTAATTCAAAATGGTTATAATATCTATACAGGATTTGGTAGAGGTGTAGGAAACTATATTGTTTCAGGTGCAATTTCTGCTATAAATAAAACAGATATTAATCTTATTAATGATAGGTTGAATGTCCATCCAATGATTACTGCTGATGGCGTATTAAATAATGATGACAAGAAAATCCTTAGAGAAAAGATGATTGATGCTTCAAAGCATATAATATGTTTATATGGTCATATGAATCCTTCTAATAGCGCAACTGATGATAAAAATAACAATGATGGTGTTTACACAGAGTATTCTATTGCTAAGTCTAAAGGGAAAAATATTATCGCTTTGCCTCATACAGGTTGTACTGCTAAAATAATTTATGATGAATTATGTAATGATAATAAGGTTTTTGATGAAATAGCTAATAAAGATCCAAAAAATTCAGATGATCTAAAAGTTCTAAAAGATAAAAAAGATCAAATTATTAATAAAGTATTAGAATTGTTAGAAAAAGAAAAGAAAAAACTTGACCAAAACTTATTTTCAAAATTAAATTTTAATAATATTACCAGTGTTACCAATGTTTTTATTAGTTTCAGTTATAAATATCATTTAAATGAGGCTAATGTATTGAAAGAATATGTTAATAATAATAATGATTTTCATGTAGTTAATATTGAAAATAAGAAAATTGAAGATGAGAAAAAAATTTATAATTGGATTGATGAGAAATTATTAAAAACAGATGTTATTATCCTTGTTATTGGCAAAGATTCTCTTGAAAGTGAATATGTAAAACACGAAATTAAAAATAGTATAAATTTAGGTAAATCGTTTGTTACTGTCTTTATTGATGAGGAGGCTCAAAATCCTTTAACTGATGATAATTATACAAAAAAACTTAGACCAATTTATGAATTGTTTCCTTCATGTTTATACAAACACATTAAATCAGAAGATGATATTCTTAACTTAGTTAAGAAGGCTAGGAAAATCGGATCGTTTTTGAATTTCGGTGCACTAAGAAAAATACTTTAAATTAAATAAGTAGATAGATGTTAATGAAAAATTACATTTTCGATTTTGATGGAACCCTGATTAATAGTAGGAAAATTATGTTTTCTGCATTTAATGATGTTGCTAATTATATGTGCTTTCCAAATAAGATAAAGAACTTAAGTAAAGATACTGAATTTACCTATCCTGAAAAATTAATTTCTGACATATATAAGAAATACCATTTAAACAATTTTAGTTTAGATGATTGTTTAAAAAATTATCGTGCGTATTTAAAAAAGTATGAGAATTTTAAGATGACATTTTATAATGTAGATTTTGTGTTACATCAATTACAAGTTAATGATAAAAGGTTATTCATAATTAGTGATAGAAGAACAGCGGAATTAGAACATTTATTAAATGTAAATGATATAAAATGTTACTTTATCGAATATTTAGGAAGAGATATTTATGGATTGAAAGCTAACGGTAATTCATTAAATTATCTAATTAAAAAGTATAATTTAGACCCTTGCGATACATTATATATTGGTGATAAAGTAAGCGATTTTGAATTTGCTAAGTTCAATCAACTATCATTTGCGTATGCTTCGTATTCACAAGAACCTTTTTTATGTAGAGATAATGATTACTATACATTGACAAAAGTTGTCGATGTGTTGGAAATCTAATTTTTTATTTTATAATCGTTAAGGCCGATAAGAATACCATATATGACAAATTAATGATATAAGAATTATAAGATGAAAATAGTAAATTATAATAAAACTTTTACAAAATGTTGAGATTAGAATTACAGGGACTAAGTTTAAAGTTACTGTACCAAGAGAGTGTATCATCAGATTAAAGATTTTTAAATAATCTTTATTCAAACGATGACCCAAATCTAATAAAGTTAGCGATTTGGACTCATATCGAATTCATTAAAATCTATTTGTTTGTTGACTGGAATGATAGAACCTTACAGTGGATTATGAACTATCAGTTTATAGAAATCATATTTCTGCCTGTTCTCATTAATAAGCAAGATGAATTGGAATACTTTAATTTTTTTAAGAGTATGCAGTTAATGGAAGAAATTTAGTGCTTTTTACTGTTTTTATTGCTGAACTTGGAATAGCAACTTGATAAGTGTTTGTATTTTTTAAAAATTTAATATTGTGTATCGGAGTCAATTTTATAGAAATATAGTAATTGACTCTTTTTTATTAGGCAATCGTTTTAATTTTTATTAAAGCGGTTGCTTTTTTTATTTGAAAAATTTGAAAGGAATGATTGATATGTATTTTACTGACACACCAGAGTTGAGAAAATTTGAAAAGGAGATGAAACAGGTACCTAATTTTGACAGAGAGAAAGTAGGTGACAACATAACCAGTGATTCAAACTATTCTGTAAATAAAAATTATTCATCAGAAATGAAGGAGTGAAGAATATTGAAAATAAGAATCAGAAATCCACCTGCAATGTTTAAATCTTATTCTGAATTTAATTGAAAGGAAAATCCGAAATGTCTGAAAAATATGATCATCTAATCGGTTTTGACGGTAATACCAAAAGGGAACTTCACAGTGTGGAAGAAACAGCTGAGTATATATGTGACAGAGGAAGATACGCTGATCTTACAATTACTAAACCTGACGGAACTGTTCTACTCAACACTTACGGTATTTTTATTAATCAAATTGTAGATTTTGATTACAGAAAAAAACTTATGCCGATTTTAAGTAAAAAACAGTTGGAGCAGGGTCATAACAATTTGTCTTAACAGGAGGTGATAATTACATAAATCTTTGGATAGATGAAGATTTATGGCAATCAGATTTTTTGATATGTTTGCAGGCATCGGCGGTTTTCGTTCAGGTCTTGAAGCCATAGGTGGTTTTGAGTGCGTCGGATACTGCGAAATCGATAAGTATGCAAAGCAGGCATATGAAGCAATATACGATACCGGAGGTGAACTTTACTTTGATGACGCAAGAAAAATTGTACCCGAACAGTTACCCGATTTCGACCTTCTTGTTGGAGGATTTCCCTGTCAGTCCTTCTCAGTCGTAGGAGCGAGAAAAGGATTTGATGATATAAGAGGAACGCTGTTTTTCAAGATTGCTCGAATTGCTGCCGTTAAAAAACCTAAGTATCTCTTCCTCGAAAATGTTCCCGGTCTGCTTAACCACGACGAAGGCAGGACATTTGAAACAATCCTCCGTACATTGGATGGCTTGGGGTATGATGTGTGCTGGCAGGTACTTAACACCAAAAATTTCGGATTGCTGATAAAAGCTAAGACCAAAGACGGTTATCAGGTTGCATATTCCGGCGACAGTATTGATACTGCATTTTCGGGAGAAAATTCAAGGCGTGGTAGAGTCGGCAATCAGATAGCGCATACTCTGACAACCTCAGCAACGCAGGCTGTATTCTATCTTTTACCTGAAAGGGAAAATGATAGAATTAGCCATCGACCGTTGACACAAAGTGTCAAACTGGTCGGGCGAAATGAATCTAATGAAATGGACACTCGTGTCCATTTCATTGACCTGAACCCCGACCCTAAGCTGACAGAAAATGCAAGGTGTATAACTGCAAGACACGATTCGGGAATCAGTAACCGAAAGGCTGAACATTCGGGTGTTTTCGTAGAAAGCACGAATATTGCAGATGATGAAAAATTCGCAGTTGCTTTTGTTGAGCCAAACGGAGAAGTTCATATCGGCAGAATAAGAAAACTTACTCCGAGGGAGTGCTGGAAATTACAAGGCTTCACAGACGAGCAGTTCAACAAGGCAAAAGCGACAGGACTATCCGACAGCAGGCTATACAAGATGTCTGGAAATGCGGTGACAGTGAATGTAATCTCTGAAATCGGGAAGATTATCAAAAAGGTAAACGATAAAAATTAAATAACAACAACTAATATCAATCGTTCCGAACGACTGATATTGGTTTCAATATATATAAGCCGTTGGTTAGATTTTTCAATTTAATCAACGGCCTTTTGTCGTTTCAGGGGCGATTGATGTTCCGAAATGGAGTGATGAATATCAAAACCCCTGTGAGTTGGATGGGAAATAAAACTTCCATCCTTCATATTTTGTACGCCCTGTTTCCTCTAAATTACGAAAGATATATTGAACCGTTCGGAGGTTCGGGAGCCGTACTTTTAGGCAAGAAAAAGCCTGATAAGTTCGAGGTGTACAATGATTTTAACCATAATCTTGTAAACCTTTTTCGCTGTATGCGTGACAGACCTTTGGCTTTCATAAAAGAGCTGGGATTCTATCCGCTTAATTCAAGGGATGATTTCAATGCAATCAGGGATTTTTTTAAGCAAGAGAAGTTTGAAGATAAGTACCTTGATGAGGAATTGGAACTGACAAAGATTATCCTGCCAGACTTGAAAGTTGAAGAAATCATTGAATTGTATATAAAAATGAAACAGGACTACGACTTGCGCAGAGCAGTAATGTTTCTGAAACTTTTGCGATACAGCTATTCAAGCGGCGGAAAATCATTTGCCTGTCAGCCATTTTCAGTAGTGAGCCTGTTTCAACTGATTGAGCAAGTCGGTAAAAGACTTGAAAATGCGGTGATTGAAAATCAGGATTTTGAAGTCCTGATAAAGCATTATGACCGAGAAAATGCTTTTTTCTACTGTGATCCGCCGTACTTTTCAAGCGAGTATGTTTATCAGTGCGGATTCACTTGGGATGATCATCTGAGGCTGAAAAACACACTTGCAAATTCAAAGGGCAAATGGCTTGTATCATACAACGATTGTGAGGAAATCCGCAATTTATATGACGGTTACTCATTCTTTGATTTTACAAGGTTACACAATATGAAACAGCGAATCAATGCAGGCGAACAATTCCCCGAACTGCTAATCGGCAACTACGATATGTATGAAAGGCAGAGAAACAAGCCGTTACAGTTGAGCCTGCTTGACTTGACAACCGAACAACAAATTGATTTAGAACAAATTTTGAAGGAGTGTATTATTAGCAATGGAAAATAGAGTATATGTAAGCATACCGCTTGACGCACTTATTGTATCAGGAATCACATCCGACTGTGCTGTGCAGATTTCAGCTGTGGACGGAGCAATTCTGATTGAGAGGTGCGATGATGATAGTGAAGAATGTTGTTGCGACTGCATCTGCGATGAGTGCAGAGCAGAACTTGCAGAAAGCGAGGGTGATTAATGCATAAAATATACAGAATTCTCGGAAAAAGAGGAAGAATTACAATCCCCTTTGAGATCCGCCAGCGAATCGGATTCAGATACAACGATGTTTTATCATTTACCCAGCAGGATGACGGCTCGGTAGTTGTCAGGCGAGAAAAACTCTGCGACAACAGCCAGTACCTTGCAGAAGAATTCGAGGAAAATTACACCCTTGAAGATTTCCTCGACAGTCTGTCCGAGCAAGAACAGAGAGATGCACTTTTGCATCTTTCTCTGCTGTGGGCAGAAAAACAGAGAATAAGTTGACCGTTGCTTTGGAGTAAGGTATAATATCTGTATGATGAATCGGAATTTGTAGAGGTGTAAATTTCAGTTTTTTAACGAGTAGAGGTCAATATTGTGAAAAGAAAAGACGTAATATCAAACAATGAAATATCAGAATTGTGTTCATTTCCTTTAGGCGGATATGAACAGAAGGTGTTGATAGAAGGGAGAAAAAAAGATTCTCCAATAATAATTACCTTGCATGGAGGACCGGGAACACCGATTCCAATGTCTGTTGGATGTAGAGGATTGTTTCCTGAGTTTACGGACAATTTTATTGTGGTTTATTGGGATCAACTTGGTTGTGGAATTAACAATTATGTTATCGATGATGCTTTTTCCATAGATTCGTTTGTGCAGATGACGGAAGATTTGGTAGAGCATATAAAAAAGAAATTTCCGAATAATAAAATGATGATATTCTCAACATCGTGGGGCTCTATTTTGAGTACTAAAATCCTAGAAAGAAATCACCGTGCTGTTGATGCTGTTATAGCTTGTGGACAGATAGTAAAAAATGTGTTCATTTGCGATGAAGTGAAGAATGCGTTATGTCAAAGTGGTATTCCAAAAAAGAAATTGGAAAGAATCAACAATGTGACAGTAGAGAATTTTTCGGGTAAAGATTTAAAGTTAATATCAGATTCGCTTCGAAAGTACACAGATGCCTACCAAAATAAGATAGGTGCAAAAGCACCTATGATGCCGATTGTTAAAGGACTAATAACGAGTCCGGATTACAAGATGAAGGACTTTAAGGCTATTATGATTAATGGTTACATGAAGAATACATCGTTATGGAAAGAGATACTAAGACTAAATCTTACAGAGCAACTGAAAAAAGTTGAAATTCCTTACATTATTTTACAAGGAGATACAGATATAGTAGCGTCAACACGAACAGTAAAAGAAATGGTGTCTATTAGTAATAATACAAATTTAAAATATAAAGTTGTTGCCAATACAGGACATATTCCAGGTGTTGAGATGATGAATACACTGCTATCTGTTTTGAAGGAGACTATTCAGATATTGTAGAGTGATAAGTTTGATATTTTCTATTCACAAATAAATCAACAACTTCTAGTTTGTTATTCAAAAATCTCTGGACATTTCAAAATCTTTGGATATACTTGTTGCTTGAAAGGACGGCGATAGTATGAAAAAGAAAATCGCAATAATGTTAACATTGATTTTAGCAACAGGAACATTCACTGCTTGTACGGCAGAAGAAAAAATGTATAACAGTTCTTTATCACCCACGGTTTCAACTTCCGTGGGTGTTTCTGCATCTGGGGAAAGTTCTGAAATGGCAACAACCGAAACAATGCAATCCACCGAAAAAGCCACCGTTTCAAAAGAAACAGAGCCTTCGGGACAGAATACCAAAACAGAAGAAAAAGCCGACAGTGGGCAACATTCGGCGGTTGTTTCGGCAACGAATCCGATTCAAAAAACACAAACAGAAGTTCAGAACAACAGAAGGAATACAGTAAATAGCAATAAGCAAAAATCGGAATCGACTGCTAAAAAAGAAACTGAAAATTCTACTCAAAAGCCTGCTGAAAAGCCAACGCAAAAGCCTGTGCAGAAGCCTACGGAAAAGCCAACACAGAAACCTCCGCAAAAGCCTACGCAACCGCCTACCAAAGCAAAAACGGTTGATGTTCAGTATGCGGTGAGTGCCTGCATAGCCTACGGTCAGCAGCTTGGAATGAAATACGATTCCTCACTGAACACAGGCAACGCAAGCTGGTTCTCGCCCACAAACACATCATACTATGACAGCACTTCAGAACTGACTTCAAACCTTAAAAGTGATGTTGAGTATGTAGCTTACTACTACCAAAGCAGTGGCATAGCTCCGAGCAACTTATCATTCAATGTAATCACAGAAAACAACAAAATATATGTAGTCTATTGTTGAACAGACGATTAAGCAAAGCACTCACTTCATTGTGGGTGCTTATTTTTATGAAAGGAAAATGACAATGAAAATCAATAGTATAACACTCTCAGACCTCCGCCGTATGAACGGTAAGGAAGGACTCATCTTGCAGGGCTGTGGAGGTGAAATTAAAGAATGGATGGACGGCATCAATAAAATGCTTACGGACAAAGGAATACTTCTTGACAATACAAAGTTTGAGAATGTTTCTGTGTTTCAAAATGATGGCGTTACCTGTATTCTTTATCCATTTGCCGATGTCCACCTTGACATCGGCAAGCTTGCAATGTGGAGATTACAGTCCTACACAGCCTTTGCCGGAACTTGGCTTTCCGATTATGTAGATAACAAGCTCGGTGGTTTTATTATCGATGAACAGAGCAAAGCAGAAAAGGTCAAACCCGACTGTGCATTGATAGGTCAGGATGGCAATATATTCAATCTGTTAGGAATTGCAGGCCGTACATTAAAGCAAAACGGTATGGCTCCGTTCATACCGCATTTTTATGTGCTGATTTTAGATGACAGAAATGATAAAGAAAGGAATCTCGGTATGAACGCAGGACTTTCTATGCTTTGGGTTTGTGATGCGGTTTGGGTTTTCGGAGATGAAATAACTGAGAGTATGAAAACAGAAATTCGCTTTGCAGAAAAACTGAACATCGAAGTCAGATATATATCGGAGAATAATTTAAGAAAATCGGAGGTAAAAAATGATAAATTCAAGAAAAATTAAGTTGTTGAAGTGGATAGCAGGAATATCAGTAATACTGTTAATGCTCGGAATATCGGCAGTAAATGCTTTTGCGGCAGGCGATGTATCATCAGCCATTGAAAGCACATGGACATCGGCTAAAACGCAGATTAAAAATGTTGTAAACAATGTTGTCTTTCCTGCCGTAGATATGATTCTTGCTATACTTTTCTTTGTTAAACTAGCTACGGCTTATCTCGATTACCGCAAGCACGGACAGTTTGAATTCACCGCGCCGGCAATACTTTTCGGCTGTCTGGTGTTCTCGTTGATTGCGCCGCTATACATCTGGACAATACTTTAAAATTGAAAATGGAAAATGTAAAATGGAAAATTTCGGACGAGCAGATGGGTTGTAATGATAAAAAGCCTTGTTGCCCGAATTTATTTAAAATTGCTGCCGCACACCTTAATTTTTAACTTTCCATTTGACAGGGGGTGATTTATATTTTTGATTGGTTAGGAGATTTTATCGGTGGTATCGGAAGTGCCATAGGCAGTGTGTTTGATTACCTCGGTGAGCAAATCTCAAACGCTATATGGAACACGATGTTACAGTGGTTCTATGAAACGATTTACAACGCTGTCGCAGACTTTTTCACTATGATGGGAAATATGGGAGCAGATGTGTTCGACCTCACTTGGGTGCAGGCGACAATAAACCTGTTTACGCTGTTTGGCTGGGCATTGTTCGTCGCAGGCACGGTCGTCGCCGTGTTTGATGTTGCAATAGAATATCAGAACGGCAGAGCGAACATAAAGACAACTGCAATTAATGTCTTAAAAGGTTTCTTTGCCTGTTCGCTGTTCGGCGTTGTGCCTGTGGAACTGTACAAGTTCTGCATAAGTCTGCAAAACACATTCTCAAAGGACTTGTCATCTATAATGGCAGGACAGCAAAGCATTGATTTAGCAGGACAAAGCACAAGTGTTTTAGAAGGTAGTTTTTCAGTATCAATACAAACAACATTCGGACTTCTCAATTTGCTATGTATGATAGCCTTTGCCTACTGCGTAATAAAAATCTTTTTTGCGAACATCAAGCGTGGAGGAATTCTGCTCATTCAAATGGCGGTAGGTGCGCTGTATATGTTTAGTGTTCCGAGAGGATATCAGGACGGCTTCAATCAGTGGATGAAACAGATAGCGGCACTATGCCTGACAGCATTTATGCAGACAACTCTGCTGTTCCTCGGGTTGCTGACCTTCCCCGGCAATATGCTTTTGGGACTTGGAATAATGCTTGCATCAAACGAAGTTCCGAGAATTGCACAGCAGTTCGGTCTTGATTCAAGCGTTAAGGAATATACCAAGCCGTTGTTCTCAATCCCGACTCACCACTTCTTATTTTTCCACGGCAACATCAATCCGAAGGACTTTGAAGATGCGCTTATGGTAGAGCCAAATGAGTATGCCTTAATCAAATTTGGTGAGCGTGGCACTTGTCTGTATAGGTGCGGTAATGAACGCTATTTGCTTCTCGTTCAGGCTCCCGAATATAAAGCAGAGATTTTCGGTAGTGCTGGTGGGAGATAATCGCTTTACAGGATAGATAAGATTTGCTATAATAAAACTTATAAATATTTATTGTTTGATATGGTGTTTTTTTAAAAGGAGGGCTATTCTTATGAGTGCATTATATGTTATAGGAAATGGTTTTGATTCTGCTCATAATTTAAAAACATCATATTGGTTCTTTAGAGAATACTTAAAAAAGTATGCAGAGAATTTTTATATTAGGCTCGAAGAGAATTATGGATTCTATCAGATTGATATTGACGACTATCATAACGGTCCTAATCCTCAAAAAGCATTAAAAAGAAGAGACGAATATGTGTATGATGTTTTTTGGAAAACTATTGAAGAAAAATTAGGATATGTAAATGAAACCTCTATGCTAGATTTTTCACAATCCATTGTAGATGCTCTTGATTTAGAAAGTGGGCCAGTAGGAATACAAGATACACTTGATGATTATTGGGAAGAACAATATTCATTTATCAATGAGTTGCAGGATTATGTTTTTAAATGGGCAAAACAAATACGATTAAATAAATGCATCCCATTGTGTAATGAGTTAGTTGAGAATAAAGACGATATTTTTTTAAACTTTAATTATACTAATACGCTAGAAAAAGTTTATAATATTCCACCATCTAATGTTTTGCATATTCACGGTGGCTTACCAGCTTATTGTGGTATAAAGCCGATTTTAGGACACGGTAACTATGATGCGATAAAGAAATGTAAAAAACAAATTGAAAATGCTGAAAGAGTATTTGATGAGGCATCTATTAGTATTTATAATGCTATAGCTGACTTTTATAAAAGCACTTTAAAGGATACGAAAAAAATATTATTGTTTAATAGCGGATTTTTTAATAGGTTGGCTAACATTGATACAGTAAAGGTAATAGGTCATTCGCTTGGAAAAGTTGACCATCCTTATTTTAAAAAAATTTTAGATAGCATAGATAAGAATTCGGAATGGTTTGTATATTATTATAAAAGCGAAGAAGAATATATCTTTGAAAAAGAAATGCTTGAACTTGGTGTAAATAAAGATAAATTACATGTTTTACATTCAAATGAATTTTGGAAAGTCTAGTATCTATAGTGAACATTAAATATCTTATTTGAATTAGCCAACTAATCATAACAATGTGTTATGAACAGTTGGCTTTTTTCGTTTGGAGGTGATTTTGTGAGTGCTACCATAGGTGCGGCACTAAAGAAAATAGCGGTTGCTCTGCTCACAGATAAAAAGGTAATAAAAACAATAGGCGGTATAGTTATCGGCATAATCATAATTGTGGTTATGCCGATTGTTGCTGTTGTTTCCGTTTTCAACGGAAGTATGGATATTGATGCCGACAAACTCAATCAGTCTATACAAGAAAACATTTCAGCCGAGCAGATGGAAAATCTACAGCTTATTAACGACACAATGACAGAGGTTGAAAATCAACTGAAAAATAAAAAGTTGTCCAACTATAACACGCAGGCAGAGGTTATCTATCTATCTATTCTCCTTGTCCGATAAATCAGAGGACGAGAATTTTGTAAAAAACTTTGTTTCCTGTTTTAAGAAGAACCAGTCAGATGAGGATTTGATAAATGCCGTCAATCAGAAATTCGGAACAGAGATTAATTATGACGAGTTTCAGAAAATGATGCAGTCAATCAAGGGTGCGGAAATCAGTACCGCAGGCTTTACTGACAAGACCACGAAGAACAATCTCGACCTTGTCAAGTGGTGTGAGAACGCATACAAAAACGGCTGGGGATATGTGTACGGCGGTTACGGTCAGATCTGCACCAAGCAATATCTTGACCAACAGGCGTCGTTGTTTCCCAGAAATAACGAGGCAGGTGGTGAGATGAGAAAGGTCGGTGAAAAATGGCTCGGCAAGAGAGTTTGTGATTGCATAGGTTTGATAAAATCATATGCTTGGTACAACTCTGACAGCGGAGAAATTGTCGCAGGCTCAAACGGTTTCACGGACTGCGGAGCAAATTCTATCTGGAGCAATGTAAGCGAGAGCGGACCGATTTCAACTATGCCCGACACACCCGGACTTGCTGTCTGGATGGACGGACACATCGGAGTGTATATCGGCAACGGTGAAGTTATTGAAGCACAAGGCACCGCTTACGGAGTTGTCAAAACTCAGCTCTCAGGGCGAGGTTGGACAAAGTGGTTGAAAATACCGAATATTAAATATGTAAATCAGAGCAACAAGAACTGACGAGGTGATTTTTTATGAAGAAAACAAGCGTAAGTATTATGTACGAAGATGAAAAACTGAATGCAGTAAAAATGTATATGTCACAGCGTGATTTGGATTTCAAGGAAGAACTTGAAAAATCTGTGGACTCTCTGTACGCAAAATATGTCCCTGCAAATGTCAGGGAGTTCATTGATATGAAAGATTCACAGGTAAAAACACCCAAGCCTAAAAAGCCAAAGCCACAGGAAGAAAATACAGAGGTGGTAACTTGAAAAGTCAAAACTTCGGAATAGAAATGACCGGAATCACTCGAAGTACTGCGGCGAAAGTGATTGCCGGTTATTTTCATACAGAGGCAACTCATGTCGGCGGTTGTTATGATGCATATTCTGTTCGTGACAATGACGGCAGGATGTGGAAGATTATGCGTGACGCAAGCGTCCGTTGTGAAAACCGTTCAGGGCAGAATGCAAGTTCACTGTACTCGGTTGAATTTGTCACTCCGATTTGTAATTACGATGACATTGAAACCATACAGGAGTTAGTGAGAAAGCTTCGTGGTGCAGGAGCGAGAGTCAACTCAAGCTGTGGTCTGCATTGCCATATTAATGCGGCTCCGCATACCCCGAAAACACTTCGCAATATCGTAAACATTATGGCGGCGAAAGAGGACTTGCTCTACAAGGCTTTGAAAGTGAATGTGTCAAGAGAACATTACTGTCAGAAGATGGACACTCGCTTTCTTGATGAAATCAATAACCGCCCTCCTATGTCTATGGAACAATTCAAGTCAATGTGGTATGACGGAGAGGATTACAGCTACCGACACTATGATGACACACGCTACCACGCTTTGAATCTTCACAGCGTGTTCTACAAGGGTACGATTGAATTCCGTCTTTTTAATTCAACCTTACACGCAGGCGAGGTCAAAAGTGCTATTCAGCTTTGCCTTGCAATCAGTCATCAGGCTTTAATTCAGAAGTCTGCAAGACACGCTAAAACTGTATCGGATAATGAAAAGTACACTTTCAGAACTTGGCTTTTGAGATTGGGTTTGATAGGTGACGAGTTCAAAACAGCTCGTCATCATCTGCTGAAAAATCTTGATGGCAATATTGCTTGGAAAGACCCTGCACAGGCTGAAAAGCAAAATCAAGGCTCGGCTTCTGATTTCATTTCAAGAGTTATGGAAGATTACGCTTATGAAATCTCGGGCAGAAAAGCATATGCCGATTACATCGCTACCCGTCCTCGTGCCGAGAGATTCGGCTCTCACGGACTTTTTACCGATGACGGTGTTCAGGTTCAGCTGTCAAAAGTAACGGAAGAACTCGACAAACACAAGGGAAATATCTGGACTGCAATAATTTCAATCCGCAGAGAAGATGCACAACGGCTTGGCTTTAATACCGGAGCTCGCTGGCGGGATATGCTCCGCACACAGACAGAAGCACTTGCTAAAAATCTGAAAATACCAATGGAGAATCTTCGTTGGTATGCTGCATTTCATAATGAATCGCACCACCCTCATGTGCATCTGATTGCATATTCAACTGTGGAGAACGAAGGCTATCTCACGCAAAAGGGAGTTGAAAATCTGCGCTCGTCATTTGCAAAAGATATTTTTCAGCAAGATTTATTGTGCATCTATGAAAAGCAAACCGAACATAGAGATAGGCTCCGTGCTGAGGCTCGTGACATAGTAGAGGATTTGGTTTCAAAGATTAACTCTGAAATATATATCAGCGCGTCAATTCAGCATAAGCTGTTAGAGCTTGCCGACAGGCTTTCAAAAACGAAAGGTAAAAAGGTTTACGGTTATCTGAAACCCGATGTAAAAGCAATCGTTGATTCCATTGTTGATGAGCTTGCCAACGACAATAGAATTAAAAAGCTGTATGACCTCTGGTACGAGCAAAAGGAAAATACAATCCGCACCTACACAGATGAAATGCCTGACAGGATTCCTCTTGCCCAAAACAAGGAATTTAAGTCAATCAAGAACGCTGTAATTAAGGAAGCGTTGAAACTAAATCTCACTGAAGATGTGGTTGAGAAAAGCGAAAATTCGGACAATGAATCTGTTTCAAGTCCCTTTAAATATGAAGAAAACACCTCTGCCGAATCAGTTTTTGATTCAGACAAAGGTGTTCTGTATCCTCATTATTCAATTAAAACCAACCGCAACAGTGTTGCAGTTTCTTCTCTTTATCTCCTGCGCTACCTCGGCAATATGATTCAGAATCAACTCCGCTTTGAAGAAAAGCAGAAAGCGCAAAGAACGGATAAAAAGCTTCAGCAGAAGATAAATGATAAGAAACAAGCTCAGGGTTTAAAAATGTAATCACAGATTTAATGAATAAAGTTGGCAAAAGGGATTTTCTTTAAATCAATCTAATATCGGTAAATTGTTTAAACATGGAGGTAAATGCATCATATGATGGTCAGTCATTGGAGTTAAAATCATACCTCCCATTGTTAACCTTCCCCAAAATACTAATAACCATACCGAGCGAAAATCTGTTGTTACTCCACCTTCTTCTAATATTCTCATTACCCATTCTTCCGGTACCATTGAATTTATCTGTACTAATGTTAGATTTCCTAATATATTACGTGTGTTTTTACCAACTGCGAGCATATATTCATGAAGAGCTTCAACGTTTATCTCTTTTCCAAACGCTATTGCTTCATCAAGTTCCAAAGCATTGCCTGTATCTGTAATAGGTGAACCAATTTTTCTTTGCCATTCTTCATTGAATATTTGATTTTGATTTGCCATTAAAATATTGCTTACTAAATCTTCAATTCGATATGTATGCCAAAATTGCCAACACAAAGGAACGGTTCTAGTGCCTGCGTAATGTAAATCCACATCATAATCCTCTCTGGGCACTAATTCATTTTGATTGCCTCTTAACATATAATCCAAAACATAATCTGCAATAGTTTTTTCAGTTCTTCCAGAAATTTCAGCAGGATGCACCATAGCATGAACTTCTAAAGTAAGTTCTCTTATTTTATCTATATCTGTTCCTTGTAATGCAAGTTTTAGTTCATTATATTTCTTCGTTATTGGCTCAAATAATTCTTCCTTTGTCATAGGATTAACCTCCTGAAATTTATAATTTTTGATCGATTATTTATAATTATCTTACCATATATATAGGAAATTGTCTATCAAAAAATCATCACACCGCCAAGGGGAAACTGCACCCAAAGGTTGATAGGTGCCTCCTGTCACAGTGATAAGAGAAGAACTACCCACTATAAGATATTACAGCAGAAAAGAAAAATATATACAAGGAAGTGATTAAAATATCAACCTACATTCATTTTACAAAAGAACAGCGAGAACAGGCAAGGCGAACAGACCTTGCTAATTTTTTAATCGGTCAAGGCGAGAAAGTCAGGAAATCAGGTTCAGAATACGAATGGCTTGACGGCTCGCAAAAGGTTACAATCAGAGGTCACCTCTGGTATCATCAGTACGAACAGAAAGGTGGAGATGCAATAGACTTCGTTCACAGATTTTACAACAAGGACTATGCAGAAGCGGTGGAAATGCTTTTGAATAACTGTGACGGTCAAATCATAACCTCACCGCCCATAGAAAAAAGCCACAAACCTTTTGAACTGCCGCCGAGGAATGACAGAATGAGCAGAGTTTTTTCTTATCTGCTGTTGACTCGTTGCATTGACAAGGATGTGCTTTATGAATTTGTGCGTAGGAAAATGATATATGAATCTGCCGATTATCACAACGCTGTCTTTGTAGGCTACGATTCAAGCGGCAAACCTTGCCACGCACACAAAAGGGGAACGGTGACGAGTAATTCGTATAGGGGAAATGTTGCAGGCAGTCAGCCGGAGTTCAGCTTTCATTGGCACGGCACAAGCGACAGAATCTATCTGTTTGAAGCTCCGATAGATATGTTATCGTTCATAAGTATGCACAAAGAAAATTGGCAAGAACACAGCTATGCGGCATCCTGCTCCGTATCGGACAGGGTGCTTTTTCAATGTCTTAAAGATAATCCAAACATCAAAAATGTGTTTCTCTGCTTTGACAATGACGAGGCAGGACAGACAGCAAACAAACGGATAGCCAACAAACTAAACAAGATGAATATTCAAAATGAAATCCTCGTTCCCAACCTCAAAGACTGGAACGAGGATTTAACTTTTTCAGAAAAAGGAGATGAACGAATATGCCATCAGGTATTGTAACTTTGATAATCGTGACAGGCTCAATGTTTGCTTTGTTCATAATGATTACTACGGTCGGCAATTACTATTCACTCAACCGTATAAAGAATAAGACAGTCGGTCAAGGTCAGCACGGCACGGCTCGTTGGGCGACCAAAAAGGAAGTCAAAAAAACATACAAACGAATTGATTTTCAGCCTAACGAGTGGAGAAATAATCCAGACAGCAGACCAACTGAACAAGGTATAGTTGTCGGTTGCAAGAACAGAAAAAAGGGAACAACAGCAATGGTTGACACAGGCGATGTCCACGCTCTGATGATTGGTGCGGCAGGTGTCGGCAAGACTGCATATTGGCTTTACCCGTGCATTGAGTATGCCTGCGCTACTGGTATGTCATTTTTGTCAACCGACACAAAGGGTGATGTAGTTCGGAATTATGGAACGATTGCGGAAAAGTATTACGGTTACAAAATTTCTGTTATAGATTTGCGTAATCCCACACGCTCTCACGGAAATAATCTTCTGCATCTTGTGAATAAGTATATGGACTTATACAAAGCTGAACCCGAACAGCTTGTTTACAAGGCAAGAGCAGAAAAGTATGCAAAAATCATTTCAAAAACGATTATTCTTTCCGGTATGGACTCGGCATCATTCGGACAAAACGCATATTTTTATGATGCCGCAGAGGGACTGCTTACTGCCACGATATTACTTGTTGCAGAGTTTTGTGAACCCGAAGAGCGACACATAATTTCGGTGTTTAAAATCATTCAGGAATTGTTTGCACCAACCGGCAAAAAAGGTAAAAATCAATTTCAACTTTTAATGGAACATCTTCCCGACGATCACAAAGCAAAATGGTTTGCAGGGGCGGCTCTCAACACAGCCGAGCAGAGTATGTCAAGCGTTATGAGTACGGCATTGTCAAGGCTCAACGCTTTTCTTGACAGTGAGCTTGAACAGCTTTTGTGCTTTGATACAGAGATTGACGCTGAAAAATTCTGCAATGAAAAGTGTGCGATATTCATTGTAATGCCCGAGGAAAACCCCAACACTTTCTTTATGGTTTCGCTTATAATCCAACAGCTCTACCGTGAAATTCTTTCTGTCGCAGACGAAAACGGCGGCGCGCTTAAAAACCGTTGCGTATTCTTCTGCGACGAGTTCGGAACTCTTCCGAAGATTGATTCAGCAGAGATGATGTTTTCTGCCTCCCGTTCAAGGCGGTTACAGATAGTGCCAATCATACAATCCTTTGCACAGCTTGAGAAAAATTACGGAAAAGAGGGTGCTGATGTAATTATCGACAACACACAGCTGACAATCTTCGGTGGATTTGCGCCGAACAGTACAAGTGCGGAAATGCTATCAAAAGCACTTGGTTCAAGAACTGTTATGAGTGGTTCTGTAAGCAGGAGCAAAAACGATCCGTCACAATCCTTGCAGATGATAGAAAGACCTTTGATGACACCTGATGAGTTGAAGTCACTTCCCAAAGGCACATTTGTTGTTATGAAAACAGGCTTTTATCCTATGAAAGTAAAACTAAAGCTGTTTTTTAAATGGGGTATTAAATTTGAAGAAAAGTATGAGGTCATGGAAAACAGCAACCGTGAGGTTCACTATGCCAACCGTTCGGAGTTGTTCAACAACATAATCCAAACATACTGCCCTCACTATCTTGAACAGACTGTTACTGATTCGGATTTTGATGAAGCAAGCGGTGAAAAAAAGAAGAAAAATGAAAATCTTAAGACTTCGCCAAACGCAGAACAGACCGAGAGTGAAGATACTATTAATTCAGACAGCAAAACGATCCAACGGAAAAACCCGAAAATTTAAGCGGTGAACAGGACACGAATAAACCGAAAAAGGTTGTCATAAAAACTCAAAGACCACCACAGGGGGATAACAGCAATGAGTAGATTAACTTTTCTGTATCAAATGGACTTGCCTCACAGAGCCGTAGCCGTATATACCTACCTCCACGACCGAGCAAACAAAAATGGCGAATGCTGGTCTTCGGTAAAAACAATAGCAGGCGACATAAAGCTGTCGCCTGCTACAGTAAGAAGGGCAATTAAGGATTTGAAAAATGCTAAACTAATTACAACCAAGCAAAGATATAGAAGCAACGGTGAGAAAAGTAGTTTACTGTTTAAAATAATTCCAGTTAACTTAAGGTTATGACACTACGCCGGTGGCACTACACTTTATTGTAACTGACATTGAATAATCTTTTGATTCAGCACTTGTTTTCCATGTAGCTGTTGCTTTTGCTGTTGCCGTGTTGCCTGATTTGCTGTGCGATGCACTCTTTATAGACCAAGCAGATGCTGGAGCTGTTGTAATATGGGAACAGCTTGTACAGGTCGATGTACTGCCATTGTATGAAAATGTAGCCTTAATTGCAACTGACCAAAGTACAGTACCACTGCTGTTTTTGTAATATCTTGTTTTTGTAATTGTATTTGTGGCATATAAAGAAATACCTGGATTTGCAGTATCGTCAGTAATTATTGTTTCAATATAGTCACCATTATCTAAATATTCAATGGTTCTTTCTGTATTGTCGGCAGTTGTAGCACTTACAGGAATACTCAAAAATATACAACTAATAAGTGCAATAATTAATGTAATAGTTATTGTTTTCTTCATAGTTTTTACTCCTTTATTCAATTACTTCTTCAGCGATAACAACTTCTTGCCTCATGATTGCTTGATGTTCTTCCCATAATATAACGCCATACACAGTAGAAAGAACTAAAGCAACTGCAATGATTACGGCGATTAATGATTTAATATATTTGCTGATTTTAAGCTTTTTAATAACATAGGGAACACCGGTAGCAGAAAAATATTCAGCTACTATATCAACAGGAGTTCCGTAGTTTTTATAAAGTTCTTCCTTTGTTGTTGCGTCTGCTTCCTCACAGTAGTCCTCTATATCCTTACTTAGATTCTTTATGTATTTTCTTTCCTCTTTTCCTTTTACAGGAAACATAGCTTTTATTTCGTTGATATATTCCTTACATAGTTTATTCATTTTCCTTATCCTCCATATTTTCATTTAAAGATGAGAGTATTTTTTCTACACCGGTGTAAGCACCGCGAAAGTTATTTAACAGTTGGGTGTAATATTCCTTGCCTTCAGGTTCAAGATGATAATAAACCCTTGTTCTCCGCTTGCCAACAAGCTTTGAATATTGAGAAATTTTACCCTCATTTTCAAGCTTGTAGGTAACGGCATAAATGGTATTTTGGGAAATCGCAAGGCACCCGTTGGAAAATTCCTTAATGTACTTAACAATCTCATAGGCGTAGCTATCATGGTCATTCAAAATTGCCAGAATAAGAATTTCTGTTATTCCGCTGAAAAAATTATTTTTAGTACCCATAAAACACCTTTTCAAAATTATTATTTACCAGCAATTCTATTATACATAAAAATATTGTAATTTCAATATTTTAAATATCAAAATATTATTGACAAGCCTTGTCAATAGTGATATGATTTAATCACAAGATAATTGAATTATGGTAACATTGTTCAATTTATTGAAGTTTTGTGATTGTTGCAACAAATTACAGATAAAATTTAGACAAATAATAAATAATAGAAGGAGGTTTTCGATAATGAAAACAAAGAAAAGCAAAGTAAGGAGAACGGTTATTACCATTATGGCGGCGGTTTGTGCAATCTCATCGTTTTCTGCTATCAGTGCAAGTGCATATACACACAGTTTGGAGTACACAGCAAAGGGAAGTACTAAGGTGAGCGTAATACTTCGTTCGAGTGGTTACACAAATTTGATCATCTCACCTTTGCAGTGCAGAACAAAGAATGGATCGAATTATTCTTATGTAAGGGATACAAACTCAACTGGAAACGGTACATCAATTTACGCAGGTGTTACTCCCGGTACCGGCTGGAAACTTGTAGCGAGCAGCACATATGACTACACAAAATATAAGGTTGGAACGGGCAGTACATATTCTATGGACTATTATTGGCAAAATTGATATATCTAAGATAATCCCTTCAGGAGTATCCAATTTTTTTGGCCTGATATCTTAATATTCTTAGTATCGGATTTACAAATGAGTAATAACTTATAAAACCAACCACCTGTGGTTTTGTGTTATTAGGTAAGGGTAAGAAGCAAAATAGTTAAATGAATATTTTGTATAACTACCATATTTCGAACAGAAAGGGGGAGTTTATACTCCCCCCCCCAATTGATTTTATATAAAAACTTTACAATTTGTATGGTGACTAAAATGAAAAAACTTCTATCTGTTTTATTATTAATAATTGCTTTCTCTTCTCTAAGTGCTTGTGGTAAGCAGGGAAATAGTCAGCCTGTATCTGATGATCCAACTAACGGAATAAATAACGGGTTAAAATCAAATGAATACAGTGATACAGTAACAGACTACGGGACTCAGGCTTATGAAAAAACATCGTTTGAAATTGGCAAAGATGATCAGCCGTTTTTTATTTCAAAAACAGGTATGAACATATCAAATGGAAGCGGAGAGTACACTTTTTATAACAATACATTATATTATTATGATAACAAAGTACAAAAAGCTGTTATCGCTTGCGGAAAACCCGACTGTCAGCACATAACAAATGTTGACGAGGGGGAAAGCGACTGTAATGCATTTTTCCCAAATAGTATATTTTATTTTGATAAAGGTTATGCCTATTATAATGATAATATCTATATGCTAGGAAGAGGCAGTGAAAGCGACAACTCGGTTTCTCTCTACAAAATTAGCTCGGATGCATCAAAACGAGAAGAAGTATTAAAATTATTTGAAACTTCTGATATTAATAATATAGGAGTGTTTACGATTCATAGAAAATATGCTTTTTGGTCATTAAACACACAGAAGGGTACACAACTGTTTCGAATGAATTTAGATGACAAAAAAGTAGAACAAGTATTCAGGGAAAATGATAATGGTGTCTTTATAACGAGATTTATCGGAGCCGGAGATTATTTGTATTTTTCATATTCATATGCAACTGATGAAAGTTATGATAATTGGGACGGGTATATATGTCGTCTTAATATACATTCAGGTCAAACTAAAAAAATAATAAATACAACGGGTTGTTATACAGTAATGAATAATAAGATTTATTACTTTGATTCAAACAAGTTTTTTCAATGTGAACTTAATGGAGAAAACAATTCTAATTTTATTGATGCACCTGATGATTCTTGGCTGATAGTTGGTGATACTAAATACTTATACCTGACAAATTGGGATAATGAAATTACAGATTCCTCATCTTACAAAATATTTGTTGTTAGTACGGACGGAAAAATAATAGATACAATTCCTATTTCAGATTGTGAATTTTTCAGAGGCGGACTTTCAGACAATCTATATATTGAAACAACTGATAGAAAACTAAAGGTGTTCGCAAAAAATCAAATAGGAACCGGCAAATATAATTGGAAAACAATTTATACTGTATCGGATACCGGGGAAGTAATTTTAAATGAATGAATCTAAAAGAGTTTTCTTAAATAAAAAAATAATATTCAGCTTTTTAATACTGATGACAATATGCTTCTCCTTTTTTCTTTACACTCAATACCAAAATACTTATTCAAATGGATGTAGTGTTGAAACGCTAAACAGTTACAGGAAAGAATTTTTTAATGACTTAAGTAATAAAACTATTTTGCAGGCGCGAAACATCGTGTCGGAACAATTAGATTATGTTTCGACTGTTAATTCATTAATTAATTTTGAGAGAATGAAACTGGAGGACAAAGACAACTACTTAGACGTATGGCAAGATAAAGAGGAAGAGTTGCGTAATTTATATCCGGAAATATCGAAAGAATATGATGAAAATAAAAACTTATATTCGGAAAATGATTATTCGGCTAAAGAAGCCGTGCTTCTGGAAGTTTTAACTCAAATTGAGTATATCATTGACTATCCGGATTATTTAGATAGTATTGATTCTAAATCAGAACAAATGAACGAAATAAGTATTTTTTCAAATGCTGATTCGCTGTCTAACTCAAATATTAAAAAAACAGCGGACGATTACGCAAATCTAAAACATATAGATCTTGAGCTTGGTAATGATAAACCAATTATTTCTGTAGTTAATTTTGGATTAGTGCATTATATAATTTTTATTTTCAACTTAGCTATCATCATAGTTTTTATTCAAGAGAGAAAATCGGGTCTTTGGAATATTATCCATGCTACTAAAAAAGGAAGATTTTCACTTGCAATCAAGCGAATAGGAATTCTGACGGTAAGTGTTTTTCTGTCTACTGCTATTGCATATACCATTTTATTTATTACATCTTTTTTGTTATACGGTGGCATAGGTGATGTATTTAGAAGTGTTCAATCAATCCAGGAATTTCAAAATTTTGTATTTCCGATGTCAGTACTGGGATTTATTGCATTTTATGTTTTTATAAGTGCCTTATCTCAATTCGTCCTAATACTTTTTGTTTGGTTAATAATTTCACTTATCAGAACAATTAATATCGCATTGGGTTTTGCCGGTGTAATATTGGCTGTTGAATTTACATTGTATAAATTATTGCCAATCCAAAGTAATTTGTCTATTTTAAAATGCGTAAACTTGTTTTGCTTTGTGGATCCAACAACAGAAGTTGCAAAATATCATAACCTGAATTTTTTGAATATCGTTATAAACAGATTTTGGCTTATATTTTACTCTTTAATAGCGTTTATACTCATTTTTGGATTAATAACAGTGTTGGTTTCTGCGTTTAAATACCCTGAATCTAACGGAAATAAGTTAACGAATCTGCTTAATAAGTTCTTTAAAAAATTAGCTGATTTATACTGGCAGATAGTTGAAAAAATATCTATTATCGGCTATGAACTTTATAAACTCTTAATCATTCAAAAGGGATGGATAGTTTTAACTGTGCTGATATTTGTCCTTTTTAATACTGTTAATACAACAGAAATTTATCAAAGTGAAACAGAAAGCATAGTTAACGAATTTTATGAGAAATATAGTGGACAATTAACAGATTTTGCGCGTCAATACGCTGTGAATTTGAAAGACGAAATTGAAAAAGTGGATTCTGAACTTGCTCAAGCATATTTGGATTATAGAGAAGGTAAAATTACTCAAAATAACTATAATTCGCATGTCTTGAAATCAGATGCTTTTGATAGTAAAAGAGAAGCTCTGAATATTATACAGGAGCGTATAAATTATGCTGAAAAGCAAGGTGACAATGCCTGGCTTGTAAACCCAGAAGGATACATTGAACTGCTGGATTCAAAGGCTTTTTCAAGGCAACAGAACTTTGCATTACTTTCTGTTTTTTGTATTATTATTATTTTGTCAAATGTTTTTGCCTATGAAAAGCAGTCAATGGTATATCCTGTGCTTATGTCTTCGTTTAAAGGACGCCAATTTCTGTTTAGGAAAAAGGTTCTGGCAGCAACTATTATTACCCTAATAATATGGCTATGTACAAGTTGTGTAGAAGTTATTAGCGTATGCATCAGATACCCGATTGAAAACTTAAATGCTCCGATTTACAGTATTGAATTCCTGAATATAATTCCTTTTAATTGCAGTCTTATTATTTTTCTATTAGGATTATATATTTCAAAACTGCTTATTATGATTTCTGCTTGCTTCATTGTATGTTTGATTTCTACATTGGGAAAATATGAGATTAGTATGATTATCTCGACAATTCTGTTGGTTGTACCTGCTCTGCTCTATATACTTGGAATTGATTTTTGGGGTTATATTTCGGTTATTCCTCCATTAGCCTCAATGAAGTTAATACTGTCATCTAATGGCACAACTTATTTTATTCAGCTTGTTTTAATGCTTATCTTGGGAATATCATCTATCTTTTTTGCAAGACAAAAATGGTGCAAAGAAAGAAGGTTTGGTAATGACACTTGAAATGAAAAATTTAACAAAATACTATGGTAACAACTGTGCATTGGATAACCTCAGCTTGTCGCTCTCAAATGGAATATATGGTGTTCTCGGAGCAAATGGAGCAGGTAAAAGTACCCTTATGAATCTGATTACTGATAATGTCAAGAGGACCTCAGGAGAGATTTTATATGACGGGACAGATATTTTGAAACTCGGTAATAGGTTCAGAAAACATCTTGGTTATATGTCACAGCAGCAAGGTTTTTATGATCAGATATCAGCAAGAGCTTTTTTGCTATATATAGCCTCATTAAAAGGCTTGAAAAAGAATGAAGCAAAGGAACAAACTGACAGGTTGTTAGAATTTGTTAATTTGTCCGATGTAGCACATAAAAAGGTGGGTTCTTTTTCGGGCGGAATGAAGCAACGTGTTCTTCTGGCGCAGGCATTGCTTGGAAATCCAAAAGTAATACTGCTTGATGAACCCACTGCGGGACTCGATCCGAAAGAGAGAATTCGTATTCGCAACTTTATAAGTGAGATTGCTGAGGATAAGATTATATTGTTTTCAACACATGTAGTTTCAGATATTGAGTTTATCGCAAGGGAAATAATATTGCTCAAGAACGGTAAGCTTGTGTCACATGATACCTGTACCAACCTTACAAAAGAAATTGCAAATAAGGTAGTTGAGATGGAAATTGAAAAAGAAGAATTAAAATATTTTCAGGATAATTATCGAGTTTCAAATCTCTGTCATAATGATGATAAAATCGTAGTAAGATTAGTAACTGATATCCCACCTGAAAACTATAAAATACAATCCGTAAAAGCAACCCTTGAGGATTTGTATCTGTATGTGTTTGAGAACGGGAAATAACAAAAACAGAAAAAATAAGAAGATATTTAATATGTGCTTGTTAAATGCCGACAGGTTTTAGCTTTTAATGCTATTACCTGTCGGCATTTTTATGCTCTTTTTTGCATTGAAAGCAGAAAGGACTTTATTGTTATACAAGAGCAGGAGTCCTCCAGTCAATTTGATTTTTTAAATTCAGATTGATTGGAGGACAAAATATGGACAACAAACGTCCCAAAAGAAGAAAGGATAAGTATAATCCTTACACATTACATACAGAAAAGGGAAAGTACTATATCTCATTTACAGATGCTAATAATTGTATTCAAAAAGTTTTAATATCTAAGAAAATATTTGATAGTTTTAATAAATTTGAGCTTGAAGATATTTCTTGGATGAATGAATACGACAGGCATTATGAACACTCTGAAATATACGAAAGCACATTACACGAAAGAGGCGCTATAAATGTTGAATGTATGGAAGAATACTTGGATAATACTCAGGATATGGAAAATTTGCACATGGCGATAAAAAATTTGCCGGAAGTGCAGAAACGCAGACTGAAAAAGTATTATTTTGAAGAAAAAACTTTTGACGAAATAGCGTTTGAAGAAGGCTGTACTTATCAAAGTATTCAAAGATCCGTGTATCGCGCAGTGGCAAAAATTAAAAATATTTTAAAAAATTCATAAATTAGGGGTGTGTTTTAGCTTTTAAGTGAGGAAACAGGTGAGAGGATTAATTTTCTTTCGCCTGTTTTCTTTTTTCAGAGAACAGGTATTGCTCTTTGAAAATAAAATATCAGCACATCAGATACATTCCTTCTGCTGTTCGAGCGGACAAGCTAAATGAGCGAACTTCTATACAGAACTTCAGGACTCAGACATTGAAAGGCAAATTCAATGAGGGCGATGACAGGCAGATGGTATAATGATACTTCCGTCAAGTCAAAAGTCGAGCGTGATAAAACCGTCGTAACCAAAGATGGCGGCTGTGGGAGATCCTCACGGTGGTGAAATTCCAATGGAGCTATTATGCAATAGTCGTCTGATGTGTTCCTTGTCGCAGGGCATCGAGGATAAATAGCGACAACAGGATAGCGTGAAAATTAGAGCTATCCACAAACGATTGATATTATCCCGACAGCAGAAGATTTTTTGTTTTCTTCTGTCGGGGTATTTAGAAGAAAATTACTGAAAGAAGGTGTTAAAATGTTAGGATTTATGATTGGTCTTTTTGTCGGTGCTTTTATCGGCGTTTGCGTTATGTGCCTGTGCAATGCAGCGGCAAAAGCTGATGAGCAGATGGAAGATCATATAAACGACAAAAACAAAAAATAAGGAACAGGTGGTAATTTGAACGAAAACTATATAAATGAAAATAAAATTGATTCTGAACACAAAATAGAATCTGTTATAAATGACTGTAAGGTCACAATCTACTTTTCTAAAAACAGAAATAACCATGTTGAAAGGAATATTCTCGAAAATCTTTTGGATACATTTGAGAACAGAATGAAATCTCTGATTGGATGCTGAATTTCTTTCAATTTAATTTTGGATTTCGCTGGATATTATAAAAATTATGTAGTATTGTTGGTTTGCAAAAATCGTATGAAAGGGTGATGAAATGAAAAGAGTATATTGCTTGTACAGAGTATCAACCAAAGGTCAGGTTGATAAAGATGATATTCCAATGCAGAAAACCTCGTGCAGAGAATTTGCAGAACGTAACGGTTGGACCATTCTGAAAGAGTTTCAGGAGAAAGGCGTGTCGGGATTCAAGGTTTCGGCAAGCGACCGAGATGCTATTCAGGATTTGAAAGCCGCCGCAGAAAAGAAAGAATTCGATGTCCTACTTGTCTTTATGTTCGACAGAATAGGCAGAATTGATGATGAAACCCCGTTTGTCGTCGAATGGTTTATCAAGCACGGCATAGAGGTGTGGAGCGTTAACGAGGGCGAACAGCGTATGGATAATCATGTGGATAAGCTTATGAATTACATACGATTTTGGCAAGCCAACGGTGAAAGCCAGAAAACGTCCGCTCGTGTTAAAACTCGCCTTAACCAGATGACGTTAGACGGCAAATTTACCGGAGGTGTTGCACCATTCGGCTACAAACTTATCAAAAGCGGTGAAATCAATAAAAAGGGAAAAGAGCTTATGGACATAGTTATTGACGATGATGAGGCTCCGATAGTCAAGAAGATATTTGAGATGACAGTTAAAGAGGGTTATGGTTCATATCGAATGGCTGACTTTTTGAACAGTCATGGTATACGAACTCATAATAACAGTAAATTCCAATGTAATACAGTTAATCGTATTCTAAAGAACAGGCTGTACTGCGGTTATCTTGTGTCAGGCGGTGTTGAATCACCGTATATTGAAAGACTTCATATCATTGATGAAAATATCTTCGACCAAGCTCAATTTATACTGAAACAACGCTCATCAAAGAATGAGGAAAAGCAACAGATAGCAAGGACTACCAAAGGCAGTACATTGCTGTCGGGAAATATATACTGTGCCTACTGCGGTCAGAAGATGGTATCAACAAGCTATATCGACAGATACGACAGGGCAGACGGAAGTCAGTACAGAGTTCGCAGACAGAGGTATATATGTACCAATAAAGCGATGAAAAGAGGTGCATGTGACGGGCAGTCGGCTTATATAGCGCACAGAATTGACGGCGCCGTGATTGCAACGCTGAGGGATTATCTCGCTAAAATCAAATCAACACCAAAAGATATAGCGTTGGAAAAACGCTACAAATCCGAAATATCGGAGTATAGGAGAAAACAGACAAAGCTTGAAAAAGAAATTGAAAAGCTTAAAAGACAGGTGGTTGAATTGTCCGCCGAAATAGGACGCTCTTTACTCGGCGAAAGCCGCTTTACTCCAGACATACTGTCAGCTTCTATTGACAATACAAACGATTTACTCCATAAAAAAGAATTTGAATTAAGTGATATAAAGTTCAAGCTTGCCAATCAGCAAAATGCGATGGGTAAGCTTGATTTTTATTACTCACAATTCAGAACTTGGGCTGATGAGTTTGATAACTCCACAATGGAACAGAAGAAAATGATAGCTTGTCAGCTCATAAGAGAAGTGAAAGTATCACGGGGATACGAATTAGAGATTGTCTTCGACCTTAATTATGAACAATTCCTATCTCTATAAAGCTTAATAGATTGAATTTGTAAACTCAGTCTGCTATAATAATTTTAGGTTAGAAGTGGGTGAATATATATGAGCGAAGAAAATAAAATACAAATTTTTGAAGATAAAAAGATTCGTACTGCGTGGAATGAGTCGGAAGAAGAATGGTATTTTTCCATAGTTGATGTAATTTCAGTTCTGACTGACAGTAACGAACCTCGTCGTTACTGGAGCGATCTTAAGCGAAAGCTTAAAGCTGAAGGAGCAAACCAGTTGTACGAAAATATCGTACAACTGAAAATGCAATCTCCTAAGGATGGTAAAAATTACAAGACGGATGTTGCAAATACAGAGCAACTTTTGAGAATAATTCAATCTATTCCGTCACCAAAAGCAGAACCATTTAAAATGTGGCTTGCAGAAGTTGGCAGAGAAAGAATAGATGAAACTATTGATCCCGAACTTACCATGGAGAGAGCTCTTGAAACATACCTGAAAAAAGGATATAGCAGAGAGTGGATAAATCAAAGACTTCAGGCTATACAGGTGAGAAAAGAGCTTACTGATGAATGGGATTCTCGTGGTGTAAAGCAGGGTGTAGAATATGCAATTCTGACTGATGAAATTACAAAAGCGTGGTCAGGAATGACAACCCGCCAGTATAAAAATCTCAAAGGATTGAAAAAGGAAAACCTGAGAGATAATATGAGTACGCTTGAGTTGGTACTGAATATGTTGGCAGAAGCTACCACAACTGAGATTTCCAAAGAGAAAAATCCTCAATCTTTTTCTGAAAACAGAAGTGTTGCAAAAGAGGGCGGAGAAGTCGCCGGAAATGCACGAAAAGATATCGAGGAAAGAACAGGAAAACCTGTGATTACTTCAAAAAATGCCGTCGATTTTTCAAATCTCATTTCCAATGTAATAGAAAATGATTTTGATAAAAGTGAATAAAGTATTCTGATTGCCTTGTGAGTTAAAAAATCCCGCAAGGCTTTTATTATATCCCAATTTCAAGTTTATTCCTCGGATGTTTGGAAGACAGAATATTCTTCTGTTTGTTGATACTCGTATGCGTGTAAATCTGCGTTGTGGTAATGGAGCTGTGACCCAGCATTTGTTGAATATAGCGTATGTCAACATCTTCTTCAAGCAGTAGAGTTGCAAAAGAGTGACGAAACATATGCGGAGTAATGTGCAGCGGCACTTCTGCACCGATTGCATATTTGGTAATCATATTACGAACAGATTGTTCAGATAGACGGTTGCCGAGTCTATTTATAAAGAAAAATTTGTTGTTTGCTATTTCAAATTTAAATGATTGATTATACTTTTTGAGCAACTCCTGAACATTTTGATTGCAGATTTGAATCAGGCGTTCTTTTGAGCCCTTTCCGTAAATTTTGATTATGTAATCATTAAAATCAATTTGTTCAGTCGTGAGTGTGCATAATTCTGAAATCCTCATTCCAGTGGCAAACAGTAATTCAAGTATGAGTGTATTCCGCAGAGCAACTTTCTTAGTATAGTCAGTTTTAGCTTTGGTAAGTTGTAGATAAGCAAACCTAATAATTTGCTCAATATTATTTATGGGAATAGTTTTTGGGAGAATAAAGGGTTCTTTATACTTGATTTGTATATTATGAAAAGGGTTAATATCAATAAGTTCCTCAATTTCAAGATAGTGAAAAAATGCTTTTAGCGAAGCGATTTTTCGTTTAACACTCTTAGGTTTGTACTTGCAATGCAGTAAATCTATGTATTGCTCAATGGATTTTTTGTTTGTCCATTCAATAGCAGATTCCATAGTGAATTCAAAATACTGCCTTAAATCAATAGTGTATGATTTTATCGTTTTCTGATCAAGATTTTTTCTTGAAAGGCAAAAGTTTAGATAATCAGTTGTTAGATTATTTGCTTGTACATTTTTTATTTCCATCGCATATAGCTCCTTATATTTAATAAAATTATTATGCAATAGAAAACAAAGAAAGTCTATTCAAATGCCTAGATTTATTTTGCATAAAAGTATGTTTATAAAGCAGTGAACAAGATTCTATTATGCAAAATACATAAAAATACCGTGTGAAATTTTATAACTGATTTGCGTAAAAGTTATTTAAATATTTGTCAAATTATGTTATAATTGACACCATAAAGGGTGATTATAAATATTTTTATATTATCTACCTCAAATATAGGCTTAGTTAAGTTTAATACTACATTTTTAGGATGAGGGTTGCTTGTACAAGTGTTACACATATATACATTCGTTAGATGTAAGATGTGTAGTTCGCTATCATTGACGGAAATGTATTATTAATCTTGGCTAAAATAGTGAATAGAGGATAACTCTTTATTATGTTAAGGAAGGACTTTTTATGGAATTTAAAATCATATGCGATATAAGAGAAAATTTAAAACAAAACATAATCTGTAACAATATTAATTTTAGCGATCATCCTCCAAAAGATAATATTCAAGAAATACAAAATTATGTTATACAAAGTGGTTATAAATGTAGCATTTTTGGTGGAATTCCTGAATTAATAGCAGCCGTAAATGAGCATAAAACATTTAATGATTGTATATTTTTAAACTTAACGGATGGACTTGATACAAACTGCGGTAGAGTACAAGCACCAATTTTACTTGAAATATTAGGTGTAAAATATTCTGGTGCTGAACCTTTTCAATCAGCTCTTGTAAACAATAAGTATTTCTCAGAACTAGCTGTAAAAGAAAAAAATGTTTTAACACCTTCGTCTCTTTTAGTTTCTAACAAAGACTATTACGACATCAATTTGCTAAAGAAATTATCATATCCAATTATAATTAAACCTAATACTAAGGGTTCTTCTATTGGTATAACTCAAAAAAGCATTTGTTATGATTATAAATATGCTAATATATTATTAGAAAATTTATTGGTTACATATGAAGAAGTATTATTAGAAACTTTTATTCCTGGTTATGAGGTAACAAACTTTATAATAGGAAATAAGGGAATATATCCTATTAATTGTCCAGTTCTGGAAGAATTTCATGGAAATATGATACACCAAAACGAGGTAATGTCGATAGAAGATAAGGCTTTAAGAACACGAACTTTTCATTTATGTGATAATATTCTCGGTAAAAACATCACAGAAAAAATTAAACAAACATCAATAATTATTAAAGAAACACTTAATGTTAATGATATACTTAGAATTGATTATCGAATCACTGAAAATGGTGATATTTATTTTATTGAAGCTAACACAGTTCCTCGCATATGTTCTAAAAACGAAGCGGGATTTATATGCAAAAGTAATAATAAACCGCCACATTACATTATAAAGAGTCTTCTTCAATCAGTAATTTCTAGATAATGTTAATCATGGCTTAATGTTATAAACCAAGGTTCAAAATTATGATTATTGAAATACTTAGAATCTTCAAATGCATATTTGTTATTACATGGCATGGAAGTATTGTTTATTTTAGCATTATAATAATCAGCTCTATATTCACTTGATGTACCAGAGACAATATCTTTGATTCTATTATAATAGTTTCGAGCATCTGTAAGCATACCATCCTCATACTCGCAAATTAATAGATTCATGCATACTTTTCTTATTATAGCCGGATCATCATAAATATTTTGACAAATAATTTTTGATAATTTTGATTTAAATTCGTCATAATGTATATCACTAGTAAGCCTATAGCATTGCATCAACATAGTTCTAGATGTTAATTCAACATAATATGATTTGTGATATATAAGAGCTTTATTAAAACATGAAATAGCACCGGGATAGTCTTGGTCAAACATTTTACAAATACCTAAATTATTAAGGCAATAGGCTGCTTCATGCATTTTTACATTCTTTAATATGTCATATGATTTTTTAAAAAATGTATAACCATTAGAATTATTATCCTCCCTTATGTATTCAAATCCCCAGTTATGGTATATATAAGCTTTTTCTATGTCATCACCAAAATGATTCGCAATTTTCTCCGCAATTTCATAAAGCTCAAGAGCACTTTTACCATAATAAAAATTATAACAACATTTTAATAATTTTGCGTTGCTTAATTGATACAATTTTTCTTTATTATTTGTCTTTTGAGCTTCCAATATGCAACTTACTAAATCTTTATAAATTTGTTTTGCTTCATCCCAACCATCGGGTAATTGTGTTAGTGTAAGATGTTGCATATATTTTGCATAGATATATGCATCACTATCTTTTTCGGCATTCAATTCTGCTTTATCAAAAAACAGTTTAGCGTCTATACCTAAATTATTCATATTTAAGGTTTTTCCAGCATATACAAAGTATTTATATTTATCAATTAAATTATCCGGGCTTATGCAATTAAAAAAAGAATTTGCAAATTTATAATGTCCTGTTTCGTAATTTGATATACCACAAATTAGTTTTTGATAATCGTCTAATTTATCAATACAATCTAAAAATCTATTTAAATACTTAACAGCTTGAGAATAGATTCCCATTTCATAGTAGTGTTTCCCACATTGATAGTTGTACAGAATCCAATTGATTTGTTTTGAATTGTAAGCTAAATTTGCTTTTAGTTCAATATCATTCTTTAATTCGCATAGCTCTTCACAATTATTTTGTTCATTGAATATATAATTAAATATATAACTATTTGTCATATTAAAATAATTGATGTTTATAAAATAATTTACAAGTGTATCAAAAGTAAAATCGTGGTCAGTATAGAGATAAATCTTATTGTTATCATTTATGAATGTCAATGGTTTTGGCGTCAATTTCAGCATATCAATTTCAACGCCTATTTTTTCTGGAGCAATACCAAACGCTTCTTTATAACAATATCTTGATATTTCCAAAATTAAATTCATTTGCAAAGGTCGTCCTACACACACTATAACTAACAAAGTGAATTTTTCATAAATGTTAAAATTATTTACATTAATAAGTGATTCTCCCTCATTTCTAATATACTTAATCAATTCATCTCTTCTTATTATCATATGAGCGTTTTCATATAATACAGAATGATTTCTATTTAAATTGTACAAAAGTGTTTTTAGTCTTTCAGGATAACCCTCACAATAATTGTATATAAGATGTATGTCATCTTGAACAAAATCAGTTATATCTAAATTTTCAGGGAGCATTTCCATAAAGCGTTCAATAGGAATTTCATTGATTTCTAACTCTTTATAAGGAATTTCCATTTCGATTTTTTTATTGAAATCTTCATTATCATTTTGTGTAGATATGAAAATGAATCTTCTATATTTATTAGAAAGGTTAGCTTTTGTAATATCAATCAGCTCTTCAAACGAAGCAGGATCACAACTGCCTATATTATCAATTACAAATAAAAGCTTGGTGTCTGAAAATATTTTATTTATACATCTAGTTATTGCGTGGGACAAATCGTTAATATTTTTATTATCATCAACTAAGGTATAATTTTTACTTAAAATATATTCCAATACCTCCGATAATTTTAATCCAGTGAATTTTTGAATATCAGTTTTTATTACTTTAAAAAAGGAATAATTTTTCTTAAAAAATTCTAATAGTTTATTATTAGATAAAGATTCCAATTGATCTAAAATATTTAAAAGACAATCTCCTGAATTCATATTCTTGTTATTTTCAAATTCAACAACTTTATAATTAGAAAGTAGACATCTACAGTTTTTTACAAAAAAAGATTTGCCTGCCCCACTTACTCCTTTAATCCACAATATTTTATCTTTATTATCAGATAAGAAGTTCCTTAAAATTAGTCTTTCGTTATCTCTGTCTGAAAAGCGAAAATTATATAAATCAGTATTATTGGGATTGGATTTTTCACACATACACTCACCTGCAAATAATATATAATAAAGAGTTATCACTTATTGGAAGAAATCTGTGAAGCAAAAGATTATATTCAAAAATAAATAGTGATTGCTTATTTAAATCTATAAAATGAAAGTAAAAGTGATTTATTATGTTTAGCAAAGGGAAAATAAAAAATATCGAAATAAAGAATCGCATTGTGAGATCTGCTACTAATGAACATCTTGGAAACATTGATGGAATTATTACAGATGATTATATTGATGTGTATAGTAATCTTGCAAAAAATGATGTAGGATTAATAATTACCTCCCACATGGCTGTTGATGAAAAACAAAGGGTTGATGAAACTCAAATTTGTATTCAAAAGTTTGATAATAAGAAGTTATTGACAGATTTGATTAGAAAAGTGCATAAATATGGTAGTAAAATAATTGTACAAGTATCCCAAGGTGGAAAATTTTCATCTAATGTTGAAGGACAAGTAGCATTGACACCTACGGAAACCGAGACAAGCAAATGCATGAATTTAAAAGATATAAATAATTGCATTGAAAATTTTGCATTAGCTTGTAAAATAATACAGGATTGTGGTGCTGATGGTGTACAATTACATATGGCACATGGATATCTTTTATCTGATTTTTTAGATCCATATAATAATAAAAGAACAGATAAATATGGAGGTTCAATAGAAAATAGATATAGGATAATTCATCAAATAGTTTCTTCAATAAAAAGTATTTGTAAGAAAGAATTTATTATCATGGCAAAAATTAATAGCACATCCACTGCTAATAGTTGTCAATTTTTTGAACAACAACTCGTTATTTGCAAAATGCTGGAATTAGATGGTGTTGACGCTATTGAAATTAGTGGTATGGAGTTTGCTCAAAAGAATAGAAAAATGCCATATTTTTTATCACAAGCTTTACAAATAAGAAAACAAATAAATATTCCAGTTGTTTTAGTGGGTGGCTTCCATAAATATGCTCAGATAAATCAGGCTATTGAAGAGGGAATTGATTTTGTCTCTATGTCACGTCCCTTTATTTGTGAGGACGATTTAGTTTTTAAACTTAAAAACAGAGTAAACAGCAAATGTAGTGGTTGTAATTGTTGCTATAATATTTTTCGCAATGAATACAAGAGATGTAAGTTCCATGATAATACTATTTTGCAACTCGAAAAAAATTTTAAAAAATAGATTATGAAAAATTATAGATAATCAAAATAAGAGTAGAAGAAATAATTTACTAAGATAAGTGAAGTTGATTGCTTTGATAGTAAATATATGTAATGCGTTTTATATTGGCAAAATTTTGCGAGTAATTAAGCGATTATGTAAAAATTATGTTTTTGATTATTTATGATTTTCTATTGGGAAGCAATTGATGGGAGTTGGGTGTATGAATAAAATTGTTAATACTGGTATGAAGATTGATTTACATATTCATTCTTGTGCTTCTTCAAAAAAGGATGGCAATAAAGTAAAAAACAATACTATACAAAATATTTCCACGCTTGTGAAAAATTTAGATAGTCAAAAAGTAAATATCTGTTCTATTACAGATCATGATGCATTTTCATATGATATGTATCAAGCATTAAAAAAATCAGAGAATAAGAATAACTCAATAGAAAAAGTATTGCCCGGTGTAGAATTTTCAGTTAGATTCAAAAATGAATCTTCAGATGAAAAAGTAATCCATGTTATAGCTATTTTTTCTGATGAAAACGATGAAAAAGTTAAAAATATTGAAGCTGTGTTGAAACAAGTGCCAACAGATAAAAATGGTTCATATTCTGAAGAGAGCTTTCTGGATATTTTAAGAACAATAAATATTGATACAATACTTATTGCACATCAAAAAAATACTCTTTCAAGTCATAGCCAAAGAAAAAATGATGCAAATTCATTAGGAAAAAATAAATTTCTTGAATTTGTATATTCAGATTATTTTGAAGCATTTGAATTTAAAAACAAAAGAAACGAAATTTTAAATAAAAATTTTTTGTTACAGGAAAATTTAGAGGATAGTCTTAGGTTTGTAACTGGGACAGACTGTCATGATTGGTCTATTTATCCTAGAGAAGATCATTCTGATAATGTAACGGATTTCCCATATACTTATGCAAAGTGTTTGCCAACATTTAAAGGTCTTGTTATGGCAATCACTGATTCTTCGCGTTTAAAACTGGTCAATAGTTTTTTTAATGTGGATAAATTTGTGTTAGAAAATATTAAAATAAAAAATAATGAAAAAGTAATTGAAATTCCCTTATCAAAGGGTATCAATGTTATAATTGGAGATAATTCGATAGGAAAATCGATGATACTTCACTCATTAACTAATTTTGAAAAATCTGGTATGCCTTTGCCGTCAAGTGTAAAATCTGGATATAAGAAATACATGAAGGATAATAAATTAAATATATCTAAACAATTAACACAAGCAAATATATTTGGATTCGATATGCAGGGAGAGGTCAGAGAAAAATTTGAGAAGAACAATTTAAATGCTACGGAATTTTTATCAAGATATTTTACTGAAGATGTAAATCCTAAACCATATAAAAGTGTTGTAGAAAATGAAATTGACAGAATGATTGATTATTTGACGAAAAAATTTAAGATTGATTCTGAAATACAACAGCTAAACAAATTTACTATATTTGTGTCAGAAGGAATTCCGGAAAGTATATCGTTTATTAATAATTTAAGGACACTTAAATCAGATACCAAAGATGTTGACAATATTATTTCCAAAATAAAAGAACTAGAAATATTATTATTACAATTAAAAGATTTAAAACTTGATAATAGTGATAAAGAATACATACTTTTACAAATTGATAAAGTAAAAGAATTACAAATTAAGTATGAGAATAGAAATAATGATATAAAAACTGAAAATGATTACATTGAAAAGGTTGCAATGGTTATTGATAGGATATCTAAAAAACATGATAGAAGCATATCGGATAGACAAAAAAGAGAAACAGCTTTTTGGGATAATTCAACAGAATTAGTTCAAAAAATTATTAATATTATTAAGTTAAAGGAAGAGTTGCCGAGTTATGTGCCATATATAGAAGAAACCCAAATATCTCCTCACTGCAATATGATACATACGTATGAATTTGTTTCAAAATTAAAAATTGATGAGATTAATACAGAATATTTTATTTCATGCATCAATAAAGTAATTAAATCTAAAAAGAAAATTGATTGGAAAACGATTACAGAATCAAAATTGAAAGAAATGTTATTAAGATATGATGGTTCAACTCCTGTATTATCGTTTTTTAAAGAAGCTTTACTTTCGGTAATAGAAAATGATTTTCAAAACAAACAAACCATTATTAATTGTGGAATGGATAAATTTACAGAACTGTCGTCCGGTCTTGATGCACAAATATATTTTGATCTTCTTTCATACGAAAAAACGCAAGATGGAGTCTACATTATTGATCAGCCAGAAGATAATGTATCCCAAAAAGCTATAAAAACATACCTTTTAGATTGTTTTAGAACAATGGGAAAAAATCGTCAAGTTATTATGGTTACTCATAATCCACAGTTTATTGTAAATTTAGATGTTGATAATATAATCTATGTTTCAAAAGAATCAGGCGATTTTATGGTTCAATCTGGTGCGTTAGAATTTGTTTGTGACGAATATGATATCCTTGATATTGTGGCAAATAACATTGATGGGGGATTAGATTCAATTAAAAAAAGGTGGAAACGTTATGAAAAGAATAATAAAACTTGACTATAAGGAAAATCAATATGTCTTGAAAGAAGAAGATAATGTGATTTTTAGTATTAATGAAAATGATTTGAAATTTGATTCATTAAAGTTTTATAACGGCATATATAAAGACAAAATTAAATCTACTGATATTAGTTTAGAAAATATGATAACCGATGATCCTAGCAAAAAAGGCAATTATATTTTCAATTGGCTAAATGAAATATTTAGTGACATATTTAATGAAGTCAGTGATACCGTTAATGATTGTGAAAATAAATCTAAAACAGATAATTAAAAGTAATACCACTATTGTAAAGTATTTACCTGTATAGGAGATAGTGGTTATATAGATAGAAACATTCAACTAAGATGATAAATTTGTGTATAAAAGATTTGTCGAATAATTAATTATGATCAACAACTAATAATAAGAGTTTCAATAAGATAAGGAAGTAAACTATGAAAAAGAAAAAAGTATTTGTCATCATGCCTTTTCAGGACGAATTTTTTGAAGTATATGAGATGTTGAAAATAAATTTTGCTGATAGATTTGAATTTAGTAATGCTGGAGATGAGGAAAACCAACAGAATATACTAAAAGATATTATTCAACCAATTTATGAGGCAGATGTTGTTATCGCCGATCTAACAGGTTTGAATGCAAATGTAATGTATGAGTTAGGCGTGGCGCATTCATTTAACAAAAAGACGATAGTCATAACAAAGGACGATTTGTTGAGTTTACCGTTTGACTTAAAACAATATCGTGCCAAAGATTATGATACACATTTTAAAAAATTTGCTGAATTACTAGAGTATTTAGGAAAAAATTTAGTAGGAGCAGTTGAAAATACTGTATCTTATAGTAATCCTGTTAAAGATTTTTTATCTATGGCAAAAATAGATATGCCTCAGTTTGCTGGTGATACCCCTGATGTTGTGTTGAAAGACGATTCGGATAAGGGCTTTTTGGATTTTCTTGCTGATATTGAGATGAATTCACTGGAACTCACGAAGACGATTAATGATTTAAATACTGATATGAATGAAATGAGTACAGGAATAAAATCAAGCGTTAACGATATTGCTAGGGTTAATCAAAAAGGAGGAAATGGTACAGCTGCATTCGTTCGTAAAGAATCAAAAAAAGTTGCAAAAGTTATTGATTATTTCAGTTCAAAATTGAGAGAGCGCAATAAATCTATTGATAGTTTATGGGATGAAATTGAAAAGAATACATTAGGTTTATTAGAAAATAGGTTTGCATTTAGCGAGGACAACAGGGATTATTTAACTGCCTATTTAAAATCATTGCAGGGATTGCAAGATGCTATAACTCAGAGTAATTTATCAGTAGAAGAACTTAAAAATTCGATGAATAATAATTTGGGATTGGAGCGTTCAATGAATCAAGCAATTAGATTTGCAGTCGCAGATTTATCTTCATATATTGTAATAACTGAAAGAATTAAAGCGTCTGTAGATAAAATTTTAGCTAAAGGTAAATTTGTAGTAGGCAATATAGATTAGTATAGAGAAAAATTAATGTGTTGTGTAAAATATTTTGCCTTATTGAAGAAATGTGATTTCTAAAAGCGATTTGTTTGTTGGCAAATAGTATTTCATTACATTTTCCAGAGCGCATGACTGTTAATCATGATGTCACTGGTTCGAGCCCAGTTGGGGGAGCCACGAAGAAAGTCAGTAATTGAGCCAAAAACGGCTTGTTTACTGGCTTTTTGCTTTGTTTACAACATTTTTGAGTTTTAAAAATATTTACCTCTTTTTATACCTTTTGATGTGTTATACTACAGATAAACTACAGATTTTCTACAACAAAAGCCGCCCGAAATGTAATCGGACGGCTTATTTTATGCCAGTAATTTGATTGCGTTGTAAAGGGTGTCAACTTCTTGAATAATGTAGTGGTCAATATCGACCTTGTAATCTGTATGCCCCATGAGAGCAATAATGTCCTCTTCTCGTGCTCCTGCCGCTGACATGCGGGTTGAAAAGGTTCGACGGCAAGAATGCGGGGTAAACTCATCGCCTAACCCCAGCGCCTGCATCGCCGGTCTGAAACAATATTTCAAGAAATAATCCTTGTTCATCGCTTTGCCAAACTCTGAACCTTCGTGTGTTCGACAGAAGATTGTTTCACCTTTGTGATTTATACAGTTCTCAACCAATTTTAAAATTTTAGGGTGGATAGGTACAACACGATTTTTGCCGGCATCTGACTTTATGCCTGCGATAAAGTAAGGTATTCCTTGCTCACTTACATGGTATTGGTCAGTTGTAAGTGACAAAAACTCGGTCACTCTAAAATTAAGATAGCACATTATATAAACATAATCAGCATAAGGCACTTTACCTATGTTTTGTCTGATAAGCTCAAGCTGTACATCAGTAAAGCGTGTAGCGTTTACCTCTTCGGGTTCGGGCAGTTCTATGAATGTGCCGTAGTCTTTATTTACAATATCTTCTTTCATTGCAAAATCGTAAAGACTTGTGACGAAGCATTTAATCTTATGTAGTGCCGAGTAGCCTAAGCCTTGGCAGATTTTCGGTGTGTTCGTGACCTTGTAAGTACCTTTGCCGTTTGGTGAAAGATATTTCAGTTTTCCGCCTGCGCCGACCTCGTGATGTGGATTTTCGTAATAATCTATGATGAATTGATAATCCGAGGTGCGCAAGTCCCTAAATTTACGTTTGTACAGAGGTTTCAACTTGATATAAGCACTTGCGTAGTTGCTTTTCACGCTGTCACCAAGTTTTTGGTAGGCTTTAGTTTTTATCCATTTTTCGTGCAGTTGTTCAAGTGTCATATTAAAGCCGTTTACAGGATTGTACTCATAATCTTTGAGCGCATTTTCTGCCTCTCGCTTTGTGGCGAAAGTTCCCAAATAAACTTGTTTCCCTGTGACAGAGCTTGCAGCGGCATACGGTTTTGATTTGCTGTCTTTGCGTATGTAAATACTGCCCGTGCCTTTCGTCCTGCGCCTATTTTTTGGCTTGCTGTCGGTTTGATTTTTGCCGCAGTATGGGCAAAAATCAAAATCATCCGATAAATCCTTGTGGCATCGTTTATTTATGCATTTTTTCATGATTTTGCTCCTAAAAAAGGGCGCAAAAATCCCGCTAAAATCTTGTAAATTTTAACGGGATGTGGTACAATATTATTGCTCTAAAAAGTACCATTGCACCCGTTGTAATGGTTTCCGCTCCGACTTGCGCCAACAAGTCAGGGCGGTTTTTTTATTGTTTAATTTTCGGTTTTGCCAAGCCTGTCAGCTAAAGCATCTCGACTTTCTCTAATGTCACTATCAGATTTATCATTAAACATTTTTAACGATATGGTAGTTACACAAGTCTCAACATTGCTGTCTTTTTCAAAACTACTTGTTTTCACTTCTTCAATAAGTCTGTCAGAAATTTCTTCGAGTTGCTTTTGTGCATCATCTTTTGTTATTTCATAGTTTAAATAGTTGTCGGTAATTTCAAGTGCTTTAGTGCCTGCGGTGTACGCTTGTTCGCTAATTCCGTCGGGGATGTTATTTTCTCCACAACCTGCAATAACAAGGATAAACATTGTAAGTAAAATAATCGAAAACATTTTCTTACATTTCATACTCTTTAGCCTCCTTCTTATTAACTAGAACGAGTTTGATTTCTGCATACCAAACTGTGTTTCCATTTTCATTTGTAAAATTATTAATATATAATTTTTCGTAGCCACAAATGCGATATAGATTGTCAAGCACAAAATCAAGATTTTCAGACTTTATATTTCCAAGTTCTAAACTGTTTGCAGTTACTGCAATTGCATATTTTCCGTTGTATATGTATTTGTTTAATGCGATTTTAATCTGTTCGCCGCGATTTTGGCATTGTTTAATTACCTGTAAATTATGTGGGCGATCCTCAAATGTCACCCCAGCAAGTTTAAAAGTTCTTGCGTTAGTTAAACCTGTTTCAGACTTTTCAAGTGGTAAATTCTTCGTACTCGAATATTTTTCAGACGGTGTATCAACGATTAAATTGTTATCGTTTTGATTTGTCGCCTCATTGGTAGCGCTTGTTTGTGACATTGCCGTAGCGAAACCAAAAATCACGATACAGACTAAGAATATAACGACACCAATTAAAATTCCTGCTATATCAAGTGACAACAATGATTTCACTCCAAAAGAAGCACCGAGTATAGCGACAATAAATGAAATAATTTCAACAGCTTTTTTAGTCATTTATAAATCCTCCTCTTTTGTGATATATATTGACAAAATATATATCATATACTAAAATAATATTAGAGAGGTTCAGACTTCTCACTATTCCTATTTTTCCTACCATAGTTGCCGCTATGGTAGGTTTTTCTTTTTGTTGATAAAATCTGCAAATTGCTCCTTTACTTGCCGTTCAAGAGGGTGCAGATAAAAAGCATTTCTGCGTTCGAGCTCTGCCATTCGTTCAGCCCTGTAGGTTGCCGCTTCAAAGCTAATGTCACATAAATTTGCAATTGCAGCGGAAGTTAACGCTTGCAGTTCATGAAGGACACAGGCAGGGGCGAGTAAATCCCGAGCAAATACATTTGCTGAATGTTCGGCATCGTCGATTGTTGCAAATCCGTTGCCGTTTTCCTTAAACAAGTGACCTAAAAATATATGACCGAGTTCATGCGCAATTGTAAATCTACATCGCTGAGGGGATTGCTCATCTGCATATATGATATAAAGTTTATCATCTTGCATCAAAGTTATTCCACTCTCATTTTCACTTAGCAGATTGACTGCCGAATTTTTCAGTAAAACAATGTCTGCTTGCTTTGCTATCTGACTGACTTTAACAGGCAAGTTGCTGATTCTGTAGTCGATTAAACATTGCCAAGAGGCATTGCGTGCGTTTTTGTATTTTTCATAATTCAATTTTTTCACCTCATAGGTAGTGTAACCTACGAGGTGTTTTTTATTATGTACTTATAAATCTGTATCGTCAGGCTCAAATTTACTGAGATCAGGAAGATTAACTATTTCTATAGGCTGATTGTTGCCGTCACTTCGAGCGGCTTTAACTGTTGGTATCAACACTTCATTTTCCACACCGAGCAATCTATCGACTGCAGGTTGCATATCAACTTTATTACGATATGCAAGTATAACCTTTTTCTCGTGATCCGAAAGTTTATCTATATGTATTTGTTCTTTAATTTCGCCATTTATCAAAGCGTTTATATCAATAGATAAAAAATTACATATCTTGGTGACATTTTGAATAGATGTTCCCCAAATGCCCCTACTAAAAATACCTTTAACGGTTGTATAAGGCAAATCAACTAATTTTGCAAATTGCATCACACTTTTATATTTATCTAAAATATAATCCTGCAATTTTTGCTCAATAGTCATTGCACTCACCTCTCTTTGATAGTTAGTATATTACAAAATTTTGTAGATGTCAATAACAAATCTACCTTTTTTAGTAAATTATTTTTAAAAAAGTGTTGACAATCTACCACAAAAGGTATATTATAATGCTGTAATCTACTAAATAAGGTAGATTGGAGGTGAAAAATTATGTTATATCCTAATTTGGTGAAAGCAATGAAAGATGAAGGTGTAACTAAAACAGATATTGCAAATCTGCTTGGATTACATTTCAATACCGTAACTGCAAAACTTGAGGGCGAAACATCTTCAAGCAAAGCTGTTTATCAGGTTGGCTTTACTTTGATTGAGGCGGTAATGATTAAAAACATATTTTTTAAAAGATATGATCTTGCTTGGCTTTTTGATTTTTCTGAACACACAAAAACAGCTTAACGAAAGGAATGATAAAAATGGCACTAACCATATATGCTGTAGTTGCTACCGTAATAGCAGTAGTGGCAATCATAAAAGCTGTAAAATGGAAAATTGCTACAAGAGCAATGGTGGTTTATTGTATGAAGAATTTCAGAATACCCACAGACAAAGAACTTGCCGACTGCTCCAAAGAAGCCGCCGGCAAGACAATAAGATTTAAGTAGGATTTGAGGTGATAAAAAATGCTCTCAAAATTTATTAAAAACCGTAATAAAAAGAAAAAGGCAATGCCGACCCGACAATCGCCCTTTGAACACCCTGCTTATCCTATTCAGAGTGATTTTTACGAAATTTCTTTAGAGAAATACGGCGGAGAACTACCGATTCATTCGGTGCGAATGTCTTTCGTACTTCCTTATGACGATTGGTGCGAATTTTCAAAGTCAAATCTTTACAAACATTTGCAGGAGTATCTTCGGGAACTAAAAAAACGAGATAACCTGCATGTGAAGAAAGCATTGGAAGATTTATAGGCAAATGTTCGTTGTAAGTTGGAATATAGTTGACTTTACCTCTTGTAACATATTCACAAGCAAATATTTCAAATGTATAAATGCTTTCGTTGTAAACTTCATTATCAAAAACAACTTGCAAATCGGTAATGGTAATCGGCAGATTGGATTTATTATTCGTTTGATAATGTAAAATCAGCTTTTTCTGACCCATTACATACGGACGAAGAATACACTCTTTTATCTGAATTTCTAAATTAATTCTGCGTGACAGCAAATATTGAATTAGATTTATCAGAGAAATCAAAAAGCCTAATATACCTAAAATCCCACTAATTACAACCCACATAACAATCAACTCCTTTGCTTGATTATAACATCAAAAAGTTCAATATACAACAAAAATGAGGTGATTAAATGAACGACAAAATCCTTATCAACCCTAAAACAAATCAGGAGTACAGAGATGTACCGCCGACCGTGGCGGCTGAATATCTCGGAGTTGCGCTTAATTTTATTTATGAAGGACTTAAAAAGCAGACTTTGCCGATAGGCTCGGCAGTTCAGAGTGATTCAGGGCGTTGGAGTTACAGCATTCCGTGTGCCAGACTTAAGACCTACGCAAGCGGAGCGGATATTACCGTATCAATCAGCCTGTTAAGACAGCTTTTAAGGGAGACTTAAAAAATGGATATAATCGCAAACAGCCGTGAATATGTGGCATTTGGCGAACTTAAAAAAGGCGACATCTTTGTCCTGTTTGCTGAAGGCGAATGGTACATCAAACACCGTGACGATTCAGCGGTAAAGCTTACCGACGGAGGAACCGTAAGACTTAAAACGACCGCACTTTGCGAACGCAAAGATTGCGTGTTTGTTGAAAGAGAAATCTACACAACATTAACTGATAAGGAGCATTACGATTATGGCATTTAAAGATATTGAAACAAAAAGGTCGCTCAGAAAAAAGCATCAGGAAAATGAAATCCAGCTTAAATATACCCAAAAGAGCCTTGCGAGCGCTGAACAGGAGCGTGACATTGCGAACAGCCACCTAAAAAAAACAAAGACAAAGCTTGACAAGGTGACATCCTTGTACATTGCAGAAAGAGCAAAAAACGCAGAGCTTGTCCGCAAGCTCAAAGCCTATGAATCGTCTGAACCCGAAGCAATCGGCTTTGAATGCGTCGGAGTGTCGGAGATCTGATTATAAGGAGGTCTTTGTAATGGTGAGAATAAAATCACCGTGCTACGGCTGTCAGAATCGGACGGTCACATGCCATAGCGACTGTGAAAAATACCTCAAGTACAGAAATGAATGCGACAGAATCAGATTGGAGAAAATGAAGAGATATGATTTCAAAGATTACATTTGTCGCAAAGTCGAACAAAACTCGAAGAAGTAAATGATGAAAGAAAAAAAATAGGAAGAAGGAACACAGAAAATGGAAAGAAAACCGACATTAACCACAATTGCAATTGAAAAATTGCACCCACATCCACAGAACCCTCGAAAGGTTATCGGTGATGTAACGGAGCTTGCAGAATCCATTAAGGCGAACGGCATTCTTCAGAACCTCACGGTGGTGCCGATAAATGACGATTGGACGGAGTTCACCGTAATTATCGGTCACAGAAGATTAGCAGCGGCAAAGCAGGCAGGATTAACCGAACTGCCTTGTGCGGTCGTCGAAATGAGTGAGAAAGAACAGCTTTCGACAATGCTCACAGAGAATATGCAGAGGTCGGACTTGACCGTGTATGAAGAAGCTAAGGGCTGTCAGCTCTTGCTTGACCTCGGTGATACGGTTGCAGAAATTGCTAAAAAAACAGGCTTTTCCGAAAGCAAAATCAGAAGAAGAGTAAAGCTCTGCGAGCTTGACGAAGAGGCATTCAAGGAAAGTCAGATCCGACAGCCTACCCTTGCAGACTATGACCGATTGAATCAGATTAAGGACATTGAAACGAGAAATAAACTGCTCGAATCAATCGGTACAAACAATTTTGACAATCTTTTGTATTCTGCTGTTAAGAAGCAGGAAACAGATGAAGAAAAAGAAAAAATTGAAAAGCTCTGTCTTGAACATGGAATGACCAAAGTACAGAAACATGACGAAATTCCGAGCAACTACGAATATATGGGCGCATTTGCACTCAAAGATTTGATTGGTAAAGAATTTGCGGACGGCAGAAAAAGATATTTTTATTTTGCGTATAGATCAGATATCTACATTTACGCAGAAGCATTGGCAAAACAGGAAAAGAACGATGCCGAAGAGGAAAAGAACGATGCCGAAGAAGAAAAGCGAAGGCTTGAAGAGCAGAGATGGAACGAGCTTGCTAAACAGGCAGAAGAAATAGATGAACGCTGTGAAGCTCTCAGAAGAGGCTTTATGCTTGATACGAATTTCAATGACGGCAGCAAAAAGCAGGAGCTTGTGAAGTTTATAGTCGCCCAAGTGGCGGCAGGCGCCGATAGTAAGGTATACAGATTTGGCGAAGTAGTCGAGAATCAGGATGATGAAAACATGGACAGATACATCAACGAACACTGGAGCGATAACAACGGTAGAATGCTTATGGCGACGGCATACGCTTTGTGCAAAAGAAGTTATGAAATTTTAAGCTTTATTTATGTAGGGCATAGCAGCAAAACGATCAGCCGAAAAAACAACCCGGATTTAAACAGATTTTATGCTTTACTCTGCAAACTCGGCTATGTGATGTCTGATGAGGAGATACAACTCCGTGACGGCACACATCCGATTTTTACAACAGGTGAAGTAAAATAAACTAAATAAGTTAATCACGCTCTGCACAGCGAGATTATAGATTCCCTCTTTTGATAACTCATATACATACCTTTCTTTCAGTAATATTACCGATTCGGGCATGTGCAGATGCCCGAATTAATTTACTAATAACAAGCTCTGCACAGCTCGTTATATAACCCTCATTTTACTCCTCTTTAAATAAATTCTGACATTGTAAAAGCGGAGCATGTGCAGATGTTCCGCATTAGGCGAAAAAATGTATGTAAACACAATCACAATAAAATTTAAAGACGGTTCAAGCATATATATTGATGATGTTTCTGATTATGCAATAAACAACAATGTTATCAAAGTTAATAAAAATGGATATAATCAATTTTTTAATTTCGACGAAGTTAGATATATTGGAAGAACATTTGATTTAGAACCTGAAATATACAATGCAATGAAGAGGTGGGACAACTCCAATGTTTCACATTCAAAACTGCTATAAGAAGGTATGAATCTATGCAAGAAGAGGCGCTTTTACAAATCATTAAAAAACAGCTTAATGAAATCGTAAGGTGGTAGATTTACAAAATGTCGAGGCTAAATAAAACATGGACGGCCGATGAAATAGATTATCTTATTTCTGCTTGGGGCAACGTTAATATGGCCACTATAACAAAACACCTTGATAGATCCGAATGTGCAATAAGGCTAAAAGCCGGTAAGTTAAACTTAGGACCTTTCTTGGCTAATGGCTATAGATACATCACAATAAGCAATCTTTATAAACTCATTCGTCCAAACACTTCTGCCACTTATTTGAAAACATCGTGGGTAAAAAATAGGAATCTGCCTACTCACAACATATCAAGAAGTTCAAAAACAAATTTTATCGTTGTTTACATAGATGAATTTTGGATGTGGGCGGAGAAAAATCAATATTTTTTAGATTTTTCAAAACTCGAAAAATATCAACTGGGGCCTGAGCCTGATTGGGTAAATCAAAAACGAGAGGCAGACATATTAAGGAACAGATTTATCAAAGCAACTCCGTGGACGAACAGAGAAGACAACCTTCTCAAAGAATTGCTTGTAAAGCAAAAGTATGGTTACAAAGAGCTATCACAAATATTGTGCCGTAGCGAAGGAGCGATACAGCGCAGAATTAATGACCTAAACATCAAATACCGTCCTGTAAAAGCTGATAACCATCAAAAATGGACTGAATCAGAATACACTTTACTTGGCGAAATGATTAAATGCGGAAGCAAATATGAAGAAATATCCGACAGAATCGGTCGATCAGTTAAGGCTATCAGAGGACGTGTGTTCGATAAGTATCTCACGGAAAATCTTGATAAAGTGCGAAATTACATAGGCAACGGAAACTTTGGAGACGGAACGCCTGACAAGCCGTTAAAATACAAGCGACTTATGTCGAACGAAGAAAAAAACAAAGCTAATCTATTGTTATCAATCATCGCAGGAGATTTACGTTGTGTTGCAAAAATGAATTCAAATGTTGATGAGGAATACAGTGAATATTGGCAAAAGGATATGTGCTTGAATTGGAGTAATATCAAAGGTTGTATTGCATGCGAAAAAGATTGCGACAGTTGCACATCGTTTAAAAGAATACCCGTACAACATTGTAAGCGTTGTGGAAAAGATTTTTTTGAACGAAAAAGTGCTGATTTTTGCATTGGTTGCAGAACAGCTCGTCTACATCAAGCACAGAAAAAATACGCAATACTTCAACAAAAGCAAAGTCGAAAGTAAAGAAGCTCCCTATTTTGCCGTTAAATTCGGAATGATTGCATACGGCCTTATATGTGCTTATGAAATTGTTGATGAAGATTTTGTGAGACAATTGAAATCATTATACATTGAAAGCGATATGATTTTGAAAAACAAGAAAGGATGACCTGCCGATGAAGCAGTATGAAGCTGACCAACAGCGGAAGTTATTTCAATGGACAACCTTCATCAGAACAGAATATCCAGAAGTTGATTTGATGTTTCATATTCCGAACGGTGGGAGCAGAAATAAGCTCGAAGCGGCCAACCTTAAAAAGCAAGGGGTAAAGGCAGGCGTGCCGGATTTGTTTTTGCCGGTTGGCCGTGGAAGCTATCACGGTCTGTTCATCGAACTAAAATACGGCAAAAATAAGCCGACTGAAAAACAAACCGAATGGCTTAAAAGTCTGAATGAACAAGGCTACGCGGTCGCTGTATGTTATGGTTGCGAAGAAGCGAGCGAAAAAATATTAAAATATCTGAAATTAGGTGATACAAATGAGTAAAGAAAAAAAGAAACGAGGCAGAAGGAAGAAACTTGACCGATTGGACCGAATGTGTCTTGCCGCAAGAAAAATTAAACCACTCGGTTTGTATGATTACGCAGATTAGGAGGAAAAAATGATTGATTAAGGAGAGTGATTTGGTTGAGTCAGAGAAAATCAATATCCAAAGCAACAAGGCTTAAAGTTTATGAGAAGTACAGCGGTCACTGTGCATACTGCGGTTGTACACTCAAATTAAAGGACATGCAAGTTGACCATATACAGAGCGTGTACTGGTACAATGGTGCGAATGACATTGAAAATTATAATCCTGCTTGCAGAATGTGCAATTTTTACAAATCGACAAGGACAGTCGAAGATTTTAAAAAAGAATTAGGAAAGTTGCTTTCGAGGCTCGAAAAGGTCTTTATTTTTCGATTAGCTGTAAAGTACGGATTGATTAAAAAGACGGACAATCCAATTGAATTTTACTTTGAAAATCAAAATAAAACAGGTAAGGAGAGTGAAAAATGATGATGGATAATAAATTAAAAATCCGTGAGGTATGCGGTGATTATGCATTAGATATACCGTTCGCAGACGGTAGTGTAAACACGATATACTTTAATTTAAAACGAAATGCTGAAACAGTTAAGCGTATTATCGAAGTTGACGGTAGTAAACTCAACGAAGCAACCGTGTGTGATGTGCAAGAGATTAAACACGGAAAGTGGAATTTTGAAAAAGATATTTGTGATTGTGCTTGGTTTATTTGCACAAACTGCCATAAAAATATCATTATGGTGAAACATAGATTGTATCCATATTGCCCCTACTGTGGCGCAAAAATGGATAGGGGGTAAGCAACAATGCATTGTAATAAATGCGGATTGCAATACTCAAGTTATTGCGTTGATTGCGCATATGTAAAAACAGGACTTAACTTAAACGATGAAGAATATCACGAGATTTTGAAATTATGGAATGAGCAAGAAAGGGGGAGCAAGAATGAAAGCCCATATAACTAAAGAGCCTGCTGACATATGTGAGTATTATACACAAGATTGTAATCTATCTTTTCTCGCTACCGTTACATATCACCCACCTGAGAATAGTCATAGGAACGCACCTTGTCCTTGTGGAAGCGGAAAAAAATATAAAAGATGTTGTTTGATAAAGGAGAACAGACAAAATGACTAACTTTGAAAAAATCAAATCAATGAGCAAAGAGCAAATGACACATTTTATGCTTGATATTATGCTTGACACATTAAATAACAATGTTTGCGGTTATTGCGAAAATTGTGATGCTCCTTGTCTTGAAAATGAAGAAATTATTAGAAAATGGCTTGAAAGTGAGGCAAGCAACAATGGCTGAATCCAAAAAAACAGTTGCAGCGGAAACACAGGACAGACCGACAGCACCGGCAGAAACATTATCAGAGCTTGACAAGCTCGTTGTTGCGTTTATTGACGGCGCTCTTGATGTTAATGAAATCAATAATCTTGATATATTCAACAGATGGCTTGTTCTGTCAATGTCTGCCGTATATAGCTGTGCGAAAATAGGATTGCTGTCCGCTAAGGCTTGTGTTAAGGCAAAGTACAAACTCTTACAGGAATATCGCAGATTTAGAACCAACACATTTTTCGCCGAAAAAGAACATATTGAGTGGATTAAACGCACAAGAGAAACCTCATGTAAACTAACGGAACTGTCAAAGGCGATTGCTGAACATGATCCGGAAGTGTTGTCGATAGCTTTACAAATTATTGATTTGCTCACGAAGCAGGATATTTACAACGAACTTTTTATTTTATCGGACGCATCAGATACATATAAAGCAGATTGCTTAAAAACATTGACCGAAAATGATACAGCCTTTTTGGACGAGTTTGGAAACATACCGTTTGTAGATTTGCTCTTTAAGTTTTATAAATCGACAGAAGAAACGAGAGCATCAGAAATTTTTAAAGAATTGGATGCTGATAACATTAGAAAGGTAGCTTGTCACGTGCCGGTTAAGTCGGATGATTGTCGAGGCATCGCCAAAAGCTACAAAGAATGTTTTGACATTTAAACACGGCAACATCCTTACCGTATGCAAAATCTAAAAAACAAAATGTAAAAAGTAAATTTTCATATTTAAAAACAATCAAATGACGACTTCTTCTTTTGATTGTTTTAGTTGTTACAAAAAATGCACCAAAAATTAAACACACAATTGCAACGGTAAGGTTGCACAAAGCAGTAGTTCGGAGGTCAGACGGACTACTGCATATTTATATCATCTGACTTTTTAATGCGAAAATAGAATAATAATCAGTCACAAATTAAGGAGTTGAAACACTCCTTTTATAGCCTGCTATAGGAATTAATTAAGTGACCGTTTTAGTTTTAACATATATAATAGGAAGTTTAATATGTTTACATACAAAGCTGAAATCAAGTCGGGGCCTCTGCTCGAGGTGAAATATTATAAATCTTTCAGAAAGAGAAACAAGAAAAATCTTGCGAGGCAAATCAATCAATCCCGAACCAACGAAAAGCAAACAAAAGCTAACCGCATCAGAGGAGAGCAACACACGCAACGGCTTATCCTCTGCAACTTTTCAGAAGGTGACTGGTTCGCAAGATTCTCCGCTCCGTTTGGTGAATTTACCGAAGATGAATTTGAGAGGGTTGTCTCAAATTTTTTTAAACGAGTGAAACGCAGGACAGATAAGAAACAAATCAAGTTTAAATACATCGGCTACTGCGAATGTGGCAAGCTCGGGAAAAATTGGCATTTGCATATAGTGATTGAAGATTGCGTTCGTGAAATCTTAACGGAATGTTGGTCGTGGAAAAACGGAATAAATTTCACTCCGCTCTACAAAGACGGAAACTATGCTGACCTTGCAAAATACATACGCAAAGATGTCAACGGAAAAAAGCGGCTGAAAACATCTCGCAACCTTGCCAAACCTGATGTCAAGGTTGTTGAAGGAAAAAAGCGAGAGTACAGAAAGCTCGAACGAGGTGAAGCCTTGCCTTGCCCGGACGGATATTATTTCTACAAGGACGAAATGTGGATAAATGATTTTACTGGTGCAACTTTTAACTTTACATACTTAGCCAACACTCACAAGCATAAGAAATTCGGAGGTGCAAGAATTTGAAAGATTCAACGAAAGATTATACGATTGCGCAATTCAGGTCATATGCTGCTCTCGGCTGTCCGAGCAAAGCACAAATCATTTCTGACAAAACAATGCACCAAGCACTGCGACTTGACTTGCTTGCCGTGATAGACACATTAAATGCCTTGACGAACAGCGGAAAAGACTACATCTGTCAGGCTGTATGTGCTGTTTATTTTCCTGCACCGACAGAAGAATTAAAAAAAGGTGAAATCAATTCGAGGGTAATGAGATGTGCTCTTGAAAACTACACGGACGAGCGAACTGTGTGGCGCTGGCTGAAAGAGGCAAGATTACTTTGTGCCAACCTTCGAGGGTTGAACACAGGCTATTTGTACAACTTGCACAAATAAAGATGTCAGTAGAAACGATTGATTTTGATGTAAAATTAAATTGCAATGATAAAACGAAAAGTAACTACAGATTGGATTATAAAACAAATTCGCAGCGGTAAAGCATACAGGTTTTACTTGACAGCGAATTGGGCAGAAGTCCGTGACAGAAAAAAAGCACTTGAACATTATGAATGCGAACGCTGTCGTGCTGTGGGTAAGTACAGCCCTTGCGAGGCGGTGCATCATAAGTTGTATCTAAAGGTAAGACCTGACCTTGCTCTTGACATCAACAACCTCGAATGTCTATGCAAAGATTGCCACTACAAAGAGCACCATAAATACGAGCCGAAAAAATTAAAAGATGAGTTTGCCGAGCGATGGTGAGCGAAAAAAAGCATACCCCCGGGTAAAAAATCGAAAAATTCTGAGGTCAATGGATAACGGTGTAAAGGCACGACAGTTTGGTCTCGCGCACGCACACGAGAAATTTTCAGAGAGGAGAGAACAAAATGGCGCAGATTAAAATTGCTGAAATCAAGGATAGCTTAATTGAGCAACTGACTTTGAAAGGGGCAAACATTGAAGTCTATAGAGATTTAATTGACAGTTACATCTTCTGCACTAAACTTGAGCGTAAAATGCAGGCGGACATCCGCAAAAATGGCTTGACATACAAAGCTATCAGCGCCACAGGCAAAGAGTATATGAAGGACAACCCATCTGTAAAAAATGCCGTAATGTACAACAAACAGCGTTTAGCGATCCTCTCACAAATGGGGCTGTCAATTGACAAAGTCGAAAGTGATTCGGATGACGAACTGTAAAATCATAGACGATTACATCGACCTTGTTAAAAGCGGTAAATATCGTGTCTGCCGTGAGCAAATTCAGCTGATAAAATTTGTTGAAAATGTCTTTGAAAACGAAGAAATTTACGTCGACGAAGAACAGCTTGAAAAATATTTAGCTTTGCAGAAATATTTTCCTTATAAACTTTTCGAGTGGGAAAAATTCTGTTTTACATTGCATAATTGTACATACTCCTCTCCCGGTGTTTTAAGGTTTCCCGACCTTGTAATCATCGTTGGGAGGGGCGCAGGTAAGAATGGCTATTTAGCTTTTGAGGATTTTGCGCTTATAACGCCGGTGAATGGTATTAAAAACTACGACATCGACATTTGCGCGACTTCGGAAGAACAAGCAAAAACAAGCTTTAACGACATTTACGAAATTTTGGAAAACAATTCAGCCAAAATGCAGCGGCATTTTAAGTGGAATAAAACCGAAATTGTAAATATAAAAACAAACTCAACAATCAGATACAGAACATCGAACAGCAAAACGAAAGACGGCGGTAGACCGGGTAAGGTTGATTTCGATGAAAAGCACGCTTACGAAAACTACAACTTGATTGACGTTTTTACAACAGGCTTAGGAAAAAAGCCGATGCCAAGAACGACGACCACGACGACTATGGGAAATGTTCGAGACGGTCCGCTTGACCAAGAATTTGCACGAGGGCTTGAAGTCTTGAATGGTGATGCGCCTGACAATGGCACGCTTTATTTTATTTGCCGTTTGAACGATGACAAAGAGGTTCACGACGAGAAAAATTGGTATAAGACAAATCCAAGCTTGCAATATTTCCCAAACTTACTCCGAGAACTTCGGAAGGAATATGAAAATTGGAAAATTGATCCGAATAATAACTCTTCATTCATGACGAAGAGAATGAACCGTCCACAGGGAACAGAAGCGAATCCTGTAACTTCATGGGACAATATCAAAGCGACAAACAGACCTCTCCCCGACCTTGAAGGCAAGCCGTGCATATTTGGCATTGACTATACGAAAACGACCGACTTTTTGGGAATAGGTTTAATGTTCTTAATTGACGGTGAAATCGTATGGAAGCCGTTTTCGTGGTATTGTTCGCAATCTGCGGATTTGGGCAGAATTAAATTCCCTTATGCTCAACAGCTTGATTTACAAAGGGTTGACGGAGCGGAAATACCTCCCGAAATTGTAGCTGATTGGTTGAGAGAACAGAAAGAACATTACAACATTGTCGGCGGAGCGTTAGATAACTACCGCTATACATTACTCAAAGAGCCGTTAATGCAGTTGGGTTTTGAATGCGACCGCAAAGGACGAAACAATCTAAAACTTGTAAGGCCTTCAGATAAAATGCTTGTAGCTCCTCTGATTGCTTCGGATTTCGCTAATCACCGAATTGTTTGGGGCGATTCGGCGTTAATGCGTTGGTACACTAACAACACATCGGCTGTCGAGGATAAAAACGGCAATATCATATACGGAAAGATTGAGCCAAAATCACGAAAAACAGATGGATTTATGGCGTTCGTCGCCGCATATACACAGCTTGATTTGCTGAAACAAAATCAGCCAATGACGGTTGATGAAATTGAGAATTGCTTTAACGCGATTGTATTTTAATGTGAGGTGATGAAAAATGGTGAAACTTTTTCAGGGCGATTGCCTTGAATTAATGAAAAACATTCCCAATAACAGCGTTGACCTGTTACTGACAGATCCGCCTTATGTGTTAAACACAAAGGGTGGTGGAACTGTAAACAAGAAAATGAAATTAAGTGAATCTTTAGCGGATGTCGAGAAAGCAAAAATAATTAATGGGTATGATATTGAACTTTTCGGACAAGAATTTTTGCGAGTTATGAAAGGAATCAATGCTTATTTTTGGTGCAATAAAGCACAAATATATGATTATTTAAAATTTTATGTCGGACAACTTAAATGCAAATTTGATATTATTTGCTGGCACAAAACGAACGCTTTGCCCACCTATTTTAATAAGTATTTAAGCGACACCGAATATTTACTTTATTTTAGAAAAGGGAAAGGGAAGTGTTTTCCAGAAAATTATGAAGATGCAAAAACATATTATTTAAGTCCATTAAATACAAAAGATAAAAAATTGTGGTTACATCCAACTATTAAACCTCTTAACATTACTGAAAAAATAATCCGAAACAGTTCAAAAGAAAATAACACTATTTTAGATCCGTTTATGGGAAGCGGAACAACAGGCGTTGCCTGCATAAATACAAACCGCAAATTTATCGGTGTTGAGCTTGACGAAAAGTATTACAAAATTGCTGAGGAAAGAATAAAAAACGCTGAAAAAGGCAGGTGAGAAAATGAAAATTATTGATTATTTCCGTAGCATTTTCGGCAAAAAAGATGCAGTTGCAGCGGAATTTACATCTGAAAATCACTCAACCGAACAGAGTTTTCACCTGACCGAACTTGCTTTATTTACGGCGATTGATTTTATCGCAAGAAGCTTGGCAAAGTGCGAATTTGTGACGGTAAACAATAACCGTGAAAGTCGCAAAGCTGAATACTATCTGTGGAACTATTCGCCAAATAAGCATCAAACCAAAATCGAATTTTTTACACAGGCTGTCGCAAAACTGATTTTTGACAATGAGCTTTTAGTTATCGAAACAGCCGACAATCAGCTTTTAATTGCGGACAGCTTTTCAAGAACAGAACACGCATTGATTGATGATTCTTTCAGCAGTGTTACTTGCCGAAATTTTACATATCAGAGAACTTTTTTTGAAAGTGAAGTAATTTATCTTCAATATAATAATTTCGCTCTGAGGGGATTGTTAGCCGACATGTGCAACACTTATGAGCAGTTAATGTTATCGGCTCAGGAAAGGTACAACAAGGCTGTCGGACATAAAGGCATTTTGGAACTTGAAAATTATAGCTTTGGCGACGAAAATTTTGCCGAAACTTATAACAAAGTTTTAGCTAAACAGTTTAAAGCTTTTTACTCGAACAAAAATGCCGTTATGCCGATTTTTAAGGGGATGAAATACTCCGAGCCGTCAACAGACGCGGGAAAAACCACAAACAGCGAAATAAACGATATTCAAAAATTGAGAACTGAGGCTTACACGGTGGTTGGAAACGCTTTGCATATTCCGCCGGCAATTTTAAGCGGTGAAGCCTCTCAACTCTCGGACGCTATGGATTGTGCTATTGGAAATGCAATTGATCCGATTGCAAATATGTTTGAGCAGGAAATCACCAAAAAGAGATTCGGTAGCACCGAATTTAACAAAGGCAATTATCTCTTAATTGACACAACGACAGTCAGACACATTGACGCAATCAGTCAGGCAAATAATCTTGATAAGTCAATTGCCAGCGGTGTGCTGACACCTGCAAAGGCTCAAAAATATTGCAATATGCTCCCTTGCTCGGAGGCTTGGGCGCATACATATTACATTACTAAGAATTACCAAACAATAGCAAATGCTTTGAAGGGTGGTGAATAAATAAATGAAAAGTAGAAATTACAACATCAAACAGATTGCAGAAAATCAGAGTGTCTTGCAGATATATCTTTACGGTGAAATTGAGCCGAGCTACTTGAATATTTGGGGCGACCTCGTAGAATCCAAGACAAGCGCTGAATATATTCGTAAAGCAATCGAAAAAGCCGAAACAATTAACGGCATTGAGCTCTATATTAACTCAATCGGCGGTTATGTTGATGAGGGCGTGTCAATTTACAATTTGCTCAAGCGGCAGAGCGTGCCGGTCACTGCATACATTGACGGTATGACTTGTTCAATCGCCTCCGTTGTCGCAATGGCGGCTGACAAGATTGTAATGCCGTCAAACACAACAATGATGATTCATCACGCGATTGGCGGTTGCTACGGCAATGCAAAGGAACACAGAGAATTTGCAACCCAGCTCGACAAAATCAGCGAAGCAAGCACAAATTCTTATCTTGTGCATGCAGGCAATAAGCTCACGAGAGAAACCCTCGAGCCGCTTCTTGATGCTGAAACATTTTTGACGGCAGAGGAAGCCTTCAATATCGGCTTGTGTGACGAAATTCTTGATCCGGTTGATTTAACCGAATCAAAAGAGATTGTTGACGATGCACAACAGAAGAAAAATCCAAAAGCAAAACAGGCAGCGGCAGAGCTTTTAAAAATGCTCGGAACAAAGCCTAAACCGCAGACACCGCCCGAACCACAGGCTGAACCGAAAGAAAAGGACAGCTTTGAATTTTTTGAAGAACTTTTTAAAACCAAAAATTATTTGTAAAGGAAGATGAAAAAATGAAAAATCTTGATTTACTTGCAAACGCAAAAGCACAGTTTGCACAGAATTTTAAAGACGCTTTTGAATCAAAAGACGAAACAAAGATGACAAACGCTCTCAACGAGTATGCGGAGAGCATTCAGCAGTCCATTATTTCCGTTGCTCAGGAAATCGGCGAAACTGCCGACAACACAATCCTTGCCAAGAGAGGATTCAGACAGCTTACAAGCGCAGAGCAGAAGTTCTACAACAATTTTGTAACAGCGGCAAAATCTGCTGATGTTAAGCAGGCTCTCACTGGTCTTGATGTTACAATTCCTCAGACAATTCTCGATACAGTGCTTGAGGACATTACAAACAATCATCCGCTGCTCGATGCAATTGGCATCGAAAACACATACGGCTCTGTTAAGGCAATCTTTGCTACAGACACAAAACAGCTTGCCGCTTGGGGCGCATTAAATTCCAAAATCACACAGGAGCTTGCAGGCACAATTCAGGAAAAGGACTTCTCAACATCAAAGGTAAGCGCTTTTGTTCCTGTTCCGAAGGACATGCTTGACCTCGGTGCTACATACATCGACGCATATGTCCGCAGAATCCTTGCTGATGCACTTGCATACGCATTTGAGGACGGTTTTATCAACGGCGACGGCAACGGAAAGCCTATCGGTATGCTGAAAGATCCCGAGGGCGCTGTAAAGGCAGGTGCATACACTGAAAAAACAGCAACAAAGCTCACAAGCCTTGACATTAAGTCATATATGGATGTTGTTGCAAAACTCGCAAAGGGCAAGGGCGGTAAAACCAACAACATTACATCGGTTGACCTCATCGTTAATCCTGTGGACTATCTCACAAAGATTATCCCTGCTACAACTGTACTTGCAACCGACGGCTCGTACAAAAACAACCTCTTCCCGTTCCCAACAAATGTTTATCCGTCAGAAATGGTTGCGGAAGGCACTGCCGTTATTGGTCAGCTTTCAAGATATAAAGCCTGCCTCTCAACAGGCAAGGAAGGTAAGCTTGATTACTCTGACCAGTACCAGTTTCTTGAAGATACCAGAGTTTATCTTATTAAGGCTTACGCTACAGGCTTTTCGCTTCACACAAACGATTTTCTTAAGCTCGACATTTCGACGCTCAATCCTGCTGAAATTAAAGTAACTCTCAATCAGGCAACAACAGCTTAATTTTTCACGGAGGTGTTGAACGATGGGAATTATGAACGATATAGTTAATATGCTTGATTTTGATCGTGAACACATTGAAACAGATGAAAGCACAAAGTCAAAAATTGAAATAATCATAGCCAATGGAAAACAGCACCTCCGTGACTACAATCCTTTGCTGACTGAGGAGGATTTTGAAAAGCCTACAAGGGCAAGAAGCTTGCTGTTTGACTACTGCCGATATGCTTATTCAAATGCAGTTGAAATGTTTGACCACAATTTCGAGAACGAAATTTTGAAATTAAGGCAGGAATATGAGGTGAAAAGCTATGATTTTGAAGAATAACATAGACTTTTTAACCTTTAATGACGGTATTGTGAAAATCTATGAAACCGATGAAAACGATGACATCATCGCCGACAGCCTGAAAAAATATCGTTTCGGTAATGAAAAAATCGGAGTAACTCGGTTTTATGGAGCGAAGCAAAATGACATTGAATTGTCAAAAGTTATACATATCCACAAAGATGAAAACTTGCGAACGGACATGGCGGTTGTTATTAATGGCACACGCTTTAAAATTGAGCAAATACAGCACGATAAAAGCAAAAATCCCCCTTGTTCGATTTTGAGCTTATCGCAAAGAGGTTTATTTGAGGGTGACGAAGATGTTTTTTAAAGATTTTGACGAATTTGTTGAACTTTTCAAAGGCTGTAGCTTTAAATGTGTTGAAGCCGATTACAATAAATCGACCGTTACGCCTTATATTGTCTATTTCAAAGATGAAGAAACAGGCATCTTTGCTGACGGAAAACCAATTTTTACAAACGCAAAAATTATCGTTGAACTTTACACATCAAAAGACGACCACACAAGCGAAACGAAGCTTGAAAAATGGATGTCTGAAAACGGCTTAGGCTGGAAAAAACCAAATCGAGCATGGGACACAACCAACAAGCTTTGTGTAACCTATTACAATTTGAGCGTAGTCTTTGAAAATTAAAATGAGCAGTTACAAAAAAATAGGCATTGACCGAATCGGCGATACCTTATCGAAAGAGCTTGCAACCTACTCGGCTGACATCCAAATGGGTGTGCGATTGTTGGTTGACGAAAAATCCAAAGAACTTAAAAACGCAATCAAAAAAGAAGCACCTGTCGGCTACAGAAAAAAATATCGCAAATCGTTCAGAATTAAAATCACGAACGAAACATTCAGGTTTTACGAAAAAACAGTTTATGCGGAAAAACCCGAGTATCGGCTTACACACCTTCTTGAAAAAGCTCGTAAAAAGAGAGGTAAAAAAGGCGGAACGATACAGCCGAAGATGCATATTGCTCCTGCGACGAAAAAAATACACGAAGAATTTGAAAGCGGAATAAAAAAACTTATCAAATCATCGGAAGCTTTTGGCGGCGGTGATTTGAGCGGTATAAAAAGAATTTAAAAACATAAGGAGTGTTTATTTTATGAATAAAACGATCAGAAAAGTTGGTTATGCTGTGCTGACAGAAGGCAGCACAGGCGAAATTACATACGGAACACCGATTTGGTTTAAATCCGATGAAGCAGGCGGCAGAAGTATCGGTGCAGAGCCTATCGGCGATTCAAACACAATCTACGCTGACGGCTTGCCTATTATTGTAGCGAGTGCAAACGGCGGTTACACAATCAGTCTTGAGCTTATTTCAGCAGTCGACGACATCGAAAAAGATTGGTTTGGCAATGATGAAGCTACAGAGGGCGGCATTATTGAGAAGGGCGGTATCAAAGTGATGCCGAGATTTGCCCTCCTCGCCGCAAAGGAAACATACAAAGGTGACAAGCTCTACGAGATTGACACATATTTTGACTGCGTAGCAGCAAGAGCGAGCAGAAACGACAAGACATCAGAGGGTAACTTTGATCCACAGTTTCCAACATTTACAATCACGTCAAAACCACGCCCTGACAATGACTTTGTGCGCTACACATCATATGCAGATACTCTGCCCGAAAGCGTTGTAACTCCTACTGTAAAGGCTGTAAAGGCTGCAAAATCGGCAGTTCCTACAGATCAGGCCTCATCAGACACTACAAAGGCGGCTAAGAGCTAATGAAAGACACAGTTGTTATTAACGATAAAAATGTTGAGGTTGAGGTTACGGCTTACACAATGCTCATCTACGAGGACACATTCAAAGGCCACAGTTTTCTGCGTGATGCCGACCGTGTTCTGGTTAAAAATCTTAACGATGTAAAGTTCGGTTCTGCCGTAAAGCTTTTGTGGGCAGCGGCAAAGACGGCGGACGATACAATTTCCAACTTTAAGACTTGGGCGAAAGAAATCAGCATTAAGGACGCTATTTCGGCGACTGACACAATTATCGAGCTCATCGTTGACAGCCTTAAAAGCGACAGCCCAAAAGCGACAGCGACAGCGACCTAAACGGATTTAAAACTTTCCTGACGGCGAAAGAGGTCTTATCTTATGCCGTCAGGTGTGGTCTGACTGTCGCTGATTTACAAAGATTTACAATAGGTTTTGTGTTGGATTATATCGAAACCTATTTTGCATTGCGAAATAATAAAAACATCCATGAAGATGAAGAAAAATATCAGAAAATGAAATCTGTGTTGCCTTTCGTGACAGAAAGATTTGAAAGTAAAGAAATCTCGGAAAAGCAGTATAGCGAGTTTATGAACAGATATAAAGAATTGGAGGACAGATATGGCATCTACAATTAAGGGTATTACCGTCAAAATTGCCGGCGATACAATGGATTTACAGAAGTCCTTAAAAGCTGTACAGTCCTCATCCTCGAGCTTGCAGAGAGAACTGACTGCGATTAATAAGCAGCTAAAATTTGACCCTGAAAACACCGTTCTGCTCGCTCAAAAACAAGAAGTGTTGAAAGAGCAGATTGATAAAAGTCAGTCTGCTCTTAGTCAATTGCTTGATGTACAGGATCAGGTTGAAAAACAGGCAAAAAACGGCGAAATTTCAACGGAGCAGTATAGAGCCTATCAGCGTGAGGTTGAAAAAGCAAAAAGCAAACTCGAAACTTTTAAGAAACAACTTGCAGAAACCGAAGAAAAGGCAAACGAAATAAACCTTGAATCAGCACGGACTGAAATGTCAAAAACTGAAACAAGCGTTGATAAAGCAGGCGATAGTTTTAAAAATCTTGAAAATAAGTCAAATAAAACTGATTTATCCAAAGTTAAGAAAGAAATGGATGATGTTAAATCCTCTGCTGACAATCTCAAATCCGCTGTCGGTGATGCATTAAAAGAAGCAGGTGCAGCGGCAACAGCGGTCGGCGGAGCGTTGACCGGAACTGTCATAAGTGCAAACAGTGAAGAAAAAGCTTTAAATTCCTTACAGGCACAAACAGGCTTGACCGCCGAGGAGATGACAAAGTACAAAGATGTCCTTGAAGATGTTTACAAAGGAAATTTCGGCGAATCTCAAGAAGAAGTTGCAAATGTCCTTGCTTTGATTAAGCAGACAACGAACGAGACCAATCCAAGTAAGCTTAAAGATATGACCGAAAATCTCTTTACATTGAGAGATACATACGATTACGATTTTGTCGAAACCTTGAGAGCGGTCAACATGCTTATGGAGCAGTTTGGCATAACAGGCGAAGATGCTTTTAATCTCATTGCGCAGGGCAGTCAAAAAGGCCTTAATAAAAACGGTGATTTGCTTGATACAATCAATGAATACTCCGTACATTACAAGCAACTCGGCTATGATGCAAACGAGTTTTTTAATTCGCTTGAAAATGGCTCTAAAGCAGGTACTTTCAGTATCGACAAGCTTGGCGATGCCATGAAAGAGTTTGGAATTCGTTCTAAAGATACAACCTCGAGTACGCAGGAGGGATTTACTCTTCTTGGTTACGGCGCAAAAGCCTCAGCTGAGGACATTCAAAAAGCCAAAGATGAAGTCGCAAAGCTCGAAAAAAATCTTTACTATGCAAAAGAGGAGCAAAAAGGCTTTAACAATTCGACGAGCGAATTAACAAAGCAAAAGAATGCCGATAAAATTGAACAATATTCAAAGGCGCTAAAAACTGCTGAAGAAAATCTTGCAAATCTCGAATCAGCAGGCAAAGGCACAAAAGGTAGTATTGAGGATTTGCAGGCAAGATTTGCAAAAGGCGGAGACAGCGCAAAATCCGCAACATCAGAAGTCTTAAAGGCTCTTTTCGAGATGGATGACAAGGTTAAGCAAAATCAGGCAGGTGTTGACCTCTTCGGTACGATGTGGGAAGATTTGGGAATTGACGGTGTGAAAGCTCTAATGAAAATTAATGGCTCTGCCGACAAGACCAAAAATACCATGAAAAAGATTAAAGACATCAAATATGATGATGTCGAAGCCGATTGGGCAAGCCTTGGCAGAACGGTACAAACCGATGTTATTAATCCTATCGGCAAATCATTATTCCCCGAGGTAAAAAAACTTTGTAAATTTGCGAGCAAGCATACAGATGATATTATTCCAACGCTAAAACAGATTGGTGTTTTAACTACTGCTATTTGGTCGGGTAAAAAGGCCACTAAAATAGTTACAGAAATCAAAAATCTGTGGGGAGCTTACAAGTCTTTGAGAGCGGCAACAGATGCCGCTAAAATCTCACAAGAGGGACTTAACACTGCTCAAAAAGCAAATTTGTGGGGATTAGTTGCAGGTTTAGTTGTTGGTGCTATAGGCGAAATTTGGGCATTTTCAGAGGCTAACGACAGTGCAAAACAATCCCAAGAAGAACTTAACGAAGCTCAGGAAAAAGCAAAAGAAGAAATCAAAGAATTGAAAGACGCAAATGATGAATATGTGCAGAGCAAGAAAGATGCGGCATCGGAGGTTGAAAGCGAATTTCAATATTACGACGATTTATGGGTCGAATTGCAAGGTATTGTTGACAAAAACGGCGAAGTCAAAAAAGGCTATGAAGACAGAGCAAAATTTATTACCAATGAATTGAGCCGAGTTACAGGCGATGAAATTACTTGGAATGGCAATGTTATACAGTCTTATAAAGATTTAAAAGGCTCAATTGACGATGCACTTAAATCCAAAAAGTCGCTTGCTTTACTGTCTGCGTATGAAGACAGTTATAGTGAGGCTGTGTCGGGCATAAAAAGTGCGAAATCAGAATCTATAAATGTTTATGCTGAAAAGAAAAAAGCACAAGAAGAGCGCGACAGTGCAACGGAAACCGTACAAAAATATAATACAGAAGGGCTTGACAGAAACAAAAAAATAATCAAAATTGCGGGGTGGGCATTTGAAAACGGAAAAATCTCGCAAACCGATTATCAAAAATACCTTAAAGACGCACAGAATAAGCAGAATACAGCTAAAAACGAGCGTGCTTTATCATCATTTGGCGCGGCATACGGTGCTGAAAGTCAAAAAGCTAAAGATAACCTCAAAGAGAAAGAAAAAACTCTTAAAGAACTTGAAAGCAAATATAACGAGTATCAGCGAAAGATTGTAAATTACAACACCACAATCCAAAATGTTGAAAATCTAACAGCGGCGAACGCAAAGGGCAACACCAAAGAAATTGATGCTGCAATGTCTGATTTGATGAATAATATTATTACATACACAACAGGCAACAAAGACACTCTCGAACAGCAGGTCAATGATTTTAAGACAAATGTCGAGAATCTAAGAACGGCATACAAAGACGGTGTTGAAGGTGTCACAAAAGACCAAGTCGAAGAAGCTGAAGAATTGCAGGAAAGAGCAGAAATTGAACTTGCTAAGTACACCGACATGTACGGCACGGTTGCCGCAATCGCAACAGGCAAAGCTGACGAAATCAACGCACAACAGCAGAAAATCAAAGACGGTTTCATTGATGCTGAAACAGGTTCAAGAGAAAGCCTTGAAAATCAGCTTGCGAATTTTACCGCAAACTATGAACTCTTAAAAACTGCAATGGATGAAAATCAACCGGGCGTTACTCAGAAAATGGTTGATAACGCACACGAGCTTGTAGATAAGGCGACCGGTGAACTTAAAAAACTTGAAGGAAATAGTAAGGATGCGGCTGAAAAAGGCGTTAACGGAGCTGCCAACACGCTTGAAAGTGATGATTCGAAGAAAAAACTTGAAAAAAGCGGTAAAACTGTAAAAGGAGCAGTAAAAAAAGGCGTTGGGGATACATACGCAGACGGCAAATCATTAGCCGAAATGTTTGACCAAGGTTATTTTGACGGCATAATTGATATGTTAGTTACATTATTTGGCGGTGAAGATAATCCAGCCGCACAAATGGTTAAGGCTAATATTACAGCGGCTGCAAAAGCGCAGGATTCACGCTCCCCAAGCCGAAAAACCCGAAAGTTAGGCAGATATTTTGGCGAAGGTTACCGCCTTGGTATTGAGGATGAAATTGCCGAAACGCAAAAAACAGTAAGGTCTTTAACTTCGAGAGCCCTGTCAGCAGTTGAAGGTGATCCAATCGGATCGATTAACAATAAATTCGCGGACATTCGCACCCAAAGTCAAAACGCAGCGGTAAATGGTCAGATGTCGAAAATTGTTACAAATTCACCTACGATTGAAATTAAGCTCGCTGGGGATGTGGTAATTAATAATGACATGGATGTTGATGATTTTAACCGTCGTGTTTCCGCTGCAATTGTTGAAACCCTTGATGGTGAAGCGTCGAAGTGGGGAGGTTAAAGATGAGGCATAGTTTTACATACAACGGTACTGATTTACGAACATTGGGCTTTTTTATAGCTACACCTCCTAAATATCAAATTGCAAAGCGTAATTTTGATTTTATCTCTGTTTATGGAAAAAACGGCGGAGTGATTTCCGATAACGGTGTTTTTGACAATGTTGAAATGCAGCTTGAAGTCAACAGCTACCCGTACATCGTACCAAACGAAAATAACGCAGAGCTTGTAAGAGCACTCGCCGAATGGCTTACCGTTTGGGACGGCGAGTATAAAATCTTTAGGGATTCATATAACCCCGGTTATTATACAAAAGCGATTTGCACAGGGGTTGAGCCAATAGAAGAGGTTGCCCCACTTTGCTTGTCAACAACAATAAATTTCAGCCGAGTGCCGTTTTGGTATAGCGATTTAGGGCAGGAGATTATCCGACCAAAATTGACCTCAACACAAAACGCAGAAATCAAAATTTACAACCCTGAAAATTACACCGCCGAGCCTTTCATCAAGATTATCAATAAAGACACAAAAGTTAATCCGTTGACGCTGACGGTTAATGATGATCAAACTTTAACGGTTAAAACATCATCGGATAAGGATTATATTGAACTTGATTCCGAACAGCAGTCCGCTTCTTTCAATAATGGCACGAGCTTGGCGAACAATTGCATAAGTTGTACAGAGTTTCCAAAGATTTTGCCCGGTTGGAATAAAATAAAACTCTCAGGAAAAAGCGCAAATGCGTTTACTGACATTGAAATTAAGCCGAACTGGAGGAGATTGTGATGTATCCTATTCTGTATAACATCGCTGACTATTACAAGAATCCAACACCATTGTTTGATTCTAACGGTTTCGGTTTTTTGACTGAATGCACCGAGTTCTTGGTGACAATGGAGCAAAATGGCACATACAGCTTTAGTGCGAAAATAAAAAGCACAGATAAGCTCGCGTCAAAAATAAAAATAACTTCATATGTCAAAGCGAAAGTAAATAATGTATCCGAGCCACAGTATTTTTATGTCACAAAAATAGAAGTCGATAAAAACGGTGATTTAACCGTGTCGGGCGAACATGTGTCAAGAATGTTCTTTCAAAACGGAACAATTCCTCGTGCAATGGACGGATCGATGTATGGCACGCCGAAAGAACTCATTGACCACTTTATGCGAGATTATAGCCAAGTAGGAGAACCTCTGCATATGTGGTTTACGGAGGCTCCCTATAAGTGGTTTAGTTTCAGCTCATCAATCACAGCAAAGAAAAGAATTTACTTAGGCTATTCACAGGCGGTAAAGTTTGAGGACCTTTTCAAAGACGATGACGAAGGATTAATAAATCAGTTTGACGGTGTTCTGTATTTTAATAATTTTGACATTTATTTTAACAAAATCAGTACAGCAGGTGCGAAAAGTGGCTATCGTATAGCTTTCGGCGCTAATGTGTCAGATTATAAGCAGACTGCTGAAATCGGCAATTACTATACACATATTATGCCTTACGCACGATGCAACACTACGAATAATAAAGAAGTCGTCGTGTCAAGTCCTGACCCATATGAAACAGGTTTAAAACGGAGTATTAAAAACACATATTTATACGACTGCACAAGTAAAATCAAGAAATACACGTTAAATCCCAGCACTGGCGAAAACTACGAAGAAGTCAGAGATGCCTTGCGTAATGCAGTTGCTGATTATAACTATTCGACGGAACAAACATCGGAAACCCTGAGTATAAGGGTAACTCTTGAAAACGAGCTCACTAAAATGCACGCAATCAAACTTTATGATGAAGTGACGGTCGTAATGCCGGACGGCACGAATCTTAGCCGAAGAATTTCAAAAACTGTTTACGATAGCGTGTCCCAAAAATACAAAGAAATTACAATCGGTGACTTAAGTATGTCAATGTCTGATTTGCTGAAAATCCAAAGGAGGTTTAAAAGATAATGGCAATTAGTATGAAACATAAATCAATTACAATTGATGTAAATGACCGCAACGCACCGAATGTTGTTGGTGTTGTCAATGTCAACGATAAAGCAACACGCTATCTTGATGTTACTTTAACGGCAAGCGGTGAAAAATTGACCTTTGCAGATTGCACAGTAACTGCAACCTTTGCAACTGATGGATATTTAATCTCAGATTCAGTCGCTTGCATACTGAACAGCACGGCAGATGTTATTACTGTTCCGCTCGAAGATTTCAAGTCTATGTCGGGTTTCCTGGCAATCGAAATTAAGATTGCAAACGGTGAAACGCAGGTATTAAACACTCCGCTGACCTTAAAAGTCATGGTAACTCCGAGCCTCGCCGAAAACAGCAAGATAAACAACGAAAGTGCTGGCAGTTTTGTCGAAATCAGCCGAGAGATTGCCACAGCAAGAGGCGGTCAAAATTCGCTTGGAGCAAGGCTTGATAAAACAGACAAGAGTATTGCCCGAAAGCTCGATTCAATGCCGTTCGACAGCGAACCAAAGAATAACAGCCCGTGTTATCTGACAAGCGGTACGGTTTACAACGCTCTGCTTGTTAAAGCAGATAAAACCGCCTTGGCGACTAAATACGATTCGTCAAATATTGAAAGTGGTACATCAACACTCACACCGTATTCAACCGTCACCGATAAAATCAAAAGTGCAAACTGTACATATAAGACGATTGGTGACATCGTAATCGTCAGTGCAACGGTCAAAATGAACGCAGTATCTCTTGGCG
>OGGC01000108.1_pt1 | contig 72411 bp, 80 predicted proteins | sample 1571181 | NCBI WGS metagenome assembly OGGC01 (sample SAMEA2581930, study PRJEB24529) | metagenome | biome: Human gut stool | place: China | collected 2011 | reverse complement strand
AATAACGCACAAAAAAATCAATCTTTTCAGATTGATTTAATCATTAACGTCACATTGGTGCGACGATTTTACCTTATGGAGCAAGTGACGAGAATCGGACTCGCGTCTCAACCTTGGCAAGGTCGCATTCTACCATTGAACCACACCTGCAACTGTATTAAATTATACACAATAAATATTTTTTTGTAAATACTAAAATCATTATTTAGAATAAAAAATTTATTTCTACATATTTTTTATTAGAGGTGGATTAATGAAAAGGATTTTTGCTGTTTTAATATTATTATGTTCAATATTTCCATATTATGCTAAAGCTGAAGAATTAAAACTAGCTGAAAGTGCACAATCAGCAATTTTGATAGAAGCTAGTACAGGAGAAGTTTTATTTGAGAAAAATGTACATGAAAAAAAATTCCCTGCGTCTATGACTAAAATGATGAGTATGTTAATAATACTTGAAAGTATAGATAAAGGAATTATAAAATGGGATGAAATGGTTACTGTTTCTGCTAATGCTTCATCCATGGGTGGAAGTCAAATTTTGTTAGAAACAAATGAACAAATGAGTGTTTCTGATTTATTTAAAGGTATTGCTGTTGCAAGTGGTAATGACGCAGTGGTTGCTCTTGCAGAAAAAATAGCTGGTACTGAAGACATGTTTGTTGATATGATGAATAAAAGAGCACAAGAACTAGGACTTACTAATACAAATTTTAAAAATTGTCATGGGTTACACGATGCAAATCATTATTCAAGTGCATATGACATATCTATAATTGCGCGTGAATTAGTAAAACATGAAAAATTGTTTGAATATACATCAATTTATGAAGACTATTTAAGACAAAATACTGATAGAAAAATTTGGCTTGTTAATACTAACAAACTTGTAAGATTTTATAGTGGCGTTGATGGACTTAAGACAGGTTATACAAAAGAAGCTGGTTATTGTTTAACTGCAACAGCTAAGAAAAATGGCATGAGAATAATTGCAGTTGTAATGGGAGAACCAGACAGTAAAACTAGAAATAAAGAAGTAACCGAAATGTTGGATTATTCATTCGCGCAATATGAAACGGAAGAAATATTATCTAATGATAGAATACTTGATAAAGTAAAAATACTAAAAGGTAAAAAAGAATATATAGAGATAGTCCCTAAAGAAAGCGTAACATTTTTAAATAAAAAAACAGAACCTAAAAAAAATGCAACGTTTGAATTAAAATTAGATACTTTATCCGCACCTATAAAAGTTGGAGATAAAGTAGGTATACTAAAAATAAAAGAAGATAATAATGTAAGAGAAGTAGAAGTAACAGTAAAAGAAGATGTAGAAAAAGCAAATGTATTTGAATTTTATTTAAGAAATATAAAAGATATTTTTACAGGAAATATTTAGTAGATAAAAATTTGAGTAGATAAAAATCTACTTTTTTTTAAAATATTAAATTGTAAAATAAATGAAATAAAATTGTAAACAAAATAAATATATGTTAAAATGTAGTTTAGTAGTGAGGTGGAACTATGGAAAAATATATTCCAGATATGTATCAAAAAAGTATATACGCTATTGATTATGATAAACTTATAAAAAGGGGAATAAAATGCCTTTTATTTGATTTAGATAATACAATAACACCTGTAAAAATGAAAACACCAAGTAAGAAAACAAAGAAGTTTTTTAGCGATTTAAAAGAAAAAGGATTTAAAGTTATAATATTTTCAAATAGTCCTAAAAAAAGAGTTAAACCTTTTAAAGATGCATTAGATGTAGATTGTGCTGCTTCTTCACATAAACCTCATCCTAAAAAGTTTTTACAAGTATTAAAAGAATATGATTATTCAATAAGTGAAATTGCAATCATAGGGGATCAAATACTTACAGATATAGTAGGTGGTAATAACATAGGAATAACAACAATACTTGTTAATCCTATAAGTCCAATAGATTTTATTTGGACTAAATTTAATAGATTTAGAGAGAAAAAAATAATAAAAAAATTAGAACAAAAAGAATTATTTATAAGAGGAAGATATTATGAATAAGTGCACAGGCTGTGGAGTTACTCTTCAAAATACTAATTCAAAAGAATTAGGGTTTACAAAAAATATTACATCTAGTTTATGTGAAAGATGTTTTAGAATAATAAACTATAATGAATATAAAGAAGTAATAAAACAAAATAGTGAATTTATTCAAATATTAAAAAAAATAGATTCAACAAAAGACTTAGTGTTATTAGTAATAGATTTGTTAAATGTAAATGAATATGAAAAAATAATCAAAAATATTACAAATGATAAAATAGTAATATTAACAAAAAGAGATTTGCTACCAAAATCAGTTAAAGATGAAAAATTAATTAATTATATTAAAAATATTAAAAATGTAAAAGATGTTGTAGTAATAAGCAGTAATAAAAACTATAATTTTGATTCACTGTATGAAAAAATTAATTTATATAAAAAATCAAATGATGTATATGTAGTTGGATATACAAATTCAGGAAAATCATCTATGATAAATAAAATAATATATAATTATTCATCAAATGAAACAAAAATAACAACAAGTTTACTTCCTAATACCACTGTTGATCTAATAAAGGTGAAAATTAATGATTCATTAACACTTATAGATACACCAGGTATATTAGATGATGGAAATATAATTAATTATTTAGATAAAAAAGAAATAAAAAAATTACTTCCTAAAAAAGAAATAAAACCAATCACTTATCAATTGAAGAAACAAACAACATTAATAATAGATAATATATTAAGAATTGATAGTATCACAGATTCAAATATTACTATTTTTATGTCAAATCTATTTAATATAGAAAGATTTTATAAAACTGAAAAATTAAATGATTTAGAATGTAAAGAATATAATGTTAAAAGTGGCGAAGATATAGTTATAAATGGGCTAGGATTTATAAAAGTTACAACAAATTGTTCATTAAAAATATATGTTTTAAAAGGAGTTAAAATTTATATAAGAGAAAGTTTAATTTAACTCTTTTTTTTTAGTAAAAAAAAATGTATAATTTATAATAGGTGAGGATTATGTTAGGAAATATTATTTCAACAGATGGAAATAAAATAATTATAGATTTAAAAGTCGATATAAATAAAATCCATAATTTAATAAATCTTTATGTAATAATGGAAGATGATGATAAAAAATTTGTAGGTGAGATAATTGATATTAAAGGTAATAATGCAATAATATCATTACTTGGTGAATTAATAGATGATAAATTTGTGTTTGGTATAATGTCAAAACCTGCTTTTTCAGCTAAGGTGAAATTAATTTCAAAAGAGAAAGCACCTTTAATTATTGGAATAAATAATTATGAAGAAGATAGACATTTATACATTGGAGAAAGTCCTATTTATGAAAATGTTAAAATAGGAATGGATGTTAATTCTTTTTTTAGTAACCACTTTGCTATATTTGGTTCAACAGGAAGTGGTAAATCTTGCAGTATAGCTCGTATTTTTCAAAACTTATTTTCAAAAGAAAAAATGATTCCATATAGAGCAAGTATATTTGTTTTTGATGCATATGGTGAATATCATAATGCATTTAAAGATTTACATAAAAAAGTTCCAGAAATAAATTTTAAAGCATATACAACAAATGTTAACTCAGATACAGAATTACTTAGAATACCAATATGGTTGCTTGATACAGATGATATTGCAATACTTTTAGGTGTTGAAAAACCAAGTCAAATACCAATAATAGAAAAAGCATTAAAACTAGTTACCATATTTGGTAGAGAAGAAAGTGTAGTTTTAAAACATAAAAACGATATTATAGCTAGAGCTATATTAGAAATCTTATCAAGTGGTAGACAATCAACTCAAATAAGAGATCAAATTTTTTCAGTATTAACTCGTTATAATACTTCAGAATTAAATTTGGAAACAAAAGTATTCCAACCAGGTTATGTTAGAAGCTTAAAACAATGTTTACTAATTGATTCATCAGGTAAAATGAGAGAAATGGAGCTTTTAGTAAGTTTTATAGAAAAATTTTTGGATGATTCTTTAGAATTGAAAATGCCAGATAAATCATTTAAATATACTTTAAAAGATTTAAAAGAAGCTTTTGATTTTGCTTTAATATCAGAAGGAATACTAAAAAGTGATAAAATATTTGATGAGGTAAATACATTAAAAGTTAGATTACATTCATTGATAAATAGTGATTACAGTAAATTTTTTGAATATGATAATTTTATAACGGAAGAAGCATATATTAAAGAACTTTTATCTGCTCCTAACAATAGAAAAGCACAATTAATTAATTTTAATATAAATTATGTAGATGATAGATTTGCTAAAGCATTAACTAAAATATATTCAAAGATGTTATTTAATTATTCAAAAGATAATGATCAAAAAACATCATTACCATTTCATATTGTTCTAGAAGAAGCACATAGATATGTTCAAAATGATAATGATATAAATATATTAGGATATAATATATTTGATAGAATAACAAAAGAGGGAAGAAAGTATGGGGTAATGCTTGGACTTATATCCCAAAGACCTAGTGAATTATCTGAAACTTCTTTGTCACAATGTAGCAATTTCTTGATATTTAAAATGTTACATCCAAAAGATATAAGTTATATACAAGAAATGGTTCCAAATATAACAACAGAAACTGTGGAAAAAATAAGAATACTACAACCTGGAAATTGTATTGCATTTGGTAGTGCATTTAAAATACCAGTACTTGTAAAATTTGAGATGCCTTCGCCAGCACCTACTAGTGAAAGTTGTGATATAACAAATACTTGGTTTTTAGAAAAGGAGTAGTTATCTACTCCTTTCTCCTTGATAAATATCTCTTTTTTTCATTTCTTTATCTATATCATTTAATACACAAAATTTTTTAATTAACCAGTTTGGTTCGATTAAATCTTCTTTTTTAGGATCACCAGTTATTCTATTAATAACAATTTCTGGTTTTAAATAAGTCAATTGTTCACATACAATATCTATATATTCTTCTTTAGTTAATACATGAAATTTTTCTTTTTCATACAATTTTTCTAATTGTGTGTTTTTTAATATGTGCAACATATGTATTTTGACTCCATTTATATCTAATTTATTAATATATTTTACAGTTTCAATCATCATTTCTTTTGTTTCATAAGGAAGACCATTAATTATATGAACAACTACATTAATATTTCTTTCTCTAAGTTTTAATACCATTTCTTTAAAAGTATCTAAACTATGACATCTATTTATTAATTTACTTGTACTTTCATGAATAGTTTGTAAACCAAGTTCTACAGTTAAAAAAGTTTTTTTACTTAGTTCTTCCAAATAATCTAAACATTCATCATTAATTGAATCTGGTCTTGTAGCTATATTAAGACCTACAACGTTATCTAGTTTTAAAATAGTTTCATATTTTTCTTTTAAAACATTTACAGGAGCATATGTATTAGTATGAGCCTGAAAATATCCTATATATTTACTATTAGGCCACTTTTTAAGTAATAAATTTTTAATTGTTTCAAATTGGATAACTAGATCTTCATTTTTATTACCTGCAAATTCACCACTGCCTTTATTTGAACAATAAATACAACCCTTAGTACCAACTTTTCCATCTATATTTGGGCATGTAAAACCTGCATCTAAACTTACCTTAAATACCTTACATCCAAATTTTTTTCTATAAAAATAATCCAAAGTATGATATCTTTTATTATTATCACTATATTTAAACATTTTTCTCACTTCCAGATATATTATATCATGTATATAATATTTTTTTTAAAATATAATTTAATATGAAAAATAAGTGAAAAAGCTTTATTTTTAATAGTTTTGTGCTATAATGAACATGGAGGTTAGAGAATATGAAAAAAGAAAAAAAGAGTTTTGATTTATTAATCGCACTTGGAATTGTTTTTGGAATTTATGTTATTTTAAGTTATATAATTCCAGTAGGTTATTATAACTCATCAACTTTTTCATCAGGAGAAACAGATCCAGTAGGATTAGTTGGAATATTTAAGGCACCATTATATAGTGTTGCAATATTTGTTCAATACCTAGTTGTATTTTTATCAATTGGTGGATTATACGCTGTTATGAGTAAAACAGGAGTTTATAGTAAAGTTATAGATTCAATAGTTAAAAAATTTAGTAAGAAAAAAACTTTATTTTTAATTATTAGTATAATTTCATTTGCATTACTTGCATCATTATCAGGTCTTCCTATTGTAGTATTCGCATTAGTACCGTTCGTATCTGCAATTATATTATTGTTAGGATATGATAAAGTAACAGCACTTGCATCTACAGTTGGAGCTATACTTGTTGGTATAATGGGGTCAACTTATGGAAATGCTTTAGTTTTTAAAAGCTTCTTTGGTTTAAATGCAAATAAAGGAATAGTTTATAAATTTGGTTTACTTGCTGTACTAGTATTCTTACTTATAATGTTTGTTATTGGAAAAAATAAATCATTAACAAAGAAAGAAGAAATTAAAGAAACTAAGAAATCTAAAAAAACTAAAAAAGAAGAAGTTATTGTTGAACCAGTAATCGAAGCACCTTTTTATATAAAAGGTTCAAAAGAAAAAAAGAGTTCTTTACCACTAATTATAATATTTATAGTTTTAATGGTAGTATCATTTGTTGGAATGTATAATTGGTATTATTCATTTGGAATTGAATTATTTAATAAAATAAGTACTTCAATTAGTGAATTTAAAATAGGTGGAATAGCAATTTTCTCAAAATTACTTGGAACATTTACTGAAATAGGACAATGGGGTAATTATGAGTTTGCAGCGCTAATTTTATTTGCTACTGTAATTATTGCATGGGTATATAGTATAAAACCTAGTGAAGCAATAGAAACATATTTTGAGGGAATTAAATCAATGCTTAAAACTTCAATATATGTAGCATTAGCTTGTGTAATATTCGCAATTATGGTTAATAGTTCAAATGGAACATTAAGTGCGACTATATCTAATTTTATATTAGGATTATCAAAATCATTTAATGTACTATTAGTAAGCTTAACAGGTATGGTTGGAGGATTTTTCTTTAATGATTTCCCATATTTAGTAAATAGTATGTATGGTGGACTTATTGCATTTGAAGAAAGTGCATTACCAGCTATATCTATAATTTTACAATCAGCTTATGGATTTGTAATGTTTATACTACCAGTAAGTGTTGTATTAGTTGCTGGATTAAAATTTCTAGATGTTTCTTACAAAGATTGGATGAAATATATTTGGAAATTATTACTTCAATTATTTGTAGTAGTTATATTGTTTGGTTTAATAATATCAATGATTATATAAAAGGATGAAATAATCCTTTTTTTATTGCTTTCCCAACTCTTTAATGTTATTATAAATTCAAGGGTGGTTTTATGAAAAATATTAGTAAAACGGATAAAAAAATACTTAATGAGTTTGAAATTAATTATTTAGTATTATTATTAAATGCAAGTATTTCTAAATTAAATAGCAATTCAGAAATAGTAAGCGATGAATATAGTAATTTAATAGATGTTTTAAAAGCATTTGATTATGTTGATAAAAACTTAGAAACACAAGAAAAAAATATTGATAAAAATTATATAAAAAAACATTTGAATTTATATTATTTATTTTTAGAAGATGAAAAAACAATTAATCAAGTTAAAGAGATAAATACTAAAATATTTGACATTTTAAATTCTAATCAAAAAAATATAACTTATAATGATTTTACAAAAGAATTAAATAAATATATTAAAAATAGACTTGAATATAGTTATTATATTGAAAATTTAATATATTATTTAAAAGATGATGTTTTGTTATTATATAAATATTTAGATTCAATAAATAGAGAATCTTTGATGAATGAATTAGTTTTTTCAAGTCTTCCAGAAAAAGTTAAAATAAAATATATTTCATTAATAGATATAAATTTTAAAGGTGATAATACTTTATATTTTGATTTTGATGATATGCATGAATTATTACTTACTTCACATACAGAATATATAAAATTTTTGTCTCAAGTGCGTATTATAGATTTAGAAGTATATGATGTAGTAAGCTTTATTCCAGAATTGGTTGATTCTAAAAAATATGATATGATTTCTTATTTGCTTAAAAACGTTACAATAGATAAAGAATCAGTTCCGTATGTATTTCAATTTTTATTGGAGCAAACACCACAAGATGATAAAAAAGCACTAAATTCTATACTTTTATCTACTATAAAAAATAAGAACTTTCCTATGATAAATAAAGAATGTTTAGATATTATTAAAAATTGTATTAATGATTCAACTTTTGGAAAAAAAGAACTACTTATGGAACCATTTATTTCACCTTTAGTTGTAGATGAGGATATTAAAACACTTAATATATTATATAGTGCATTAACTGAAGTAAATTTTGAACACAAAGAAGATTATTTAGTTAGAGATGAATTATTAAAAAAAATTAAAGGATTAATTGTAGGTAATGTAAAATCATATAATTATATTAATTATTTAGTAAATGAGTTAAATAAAACAAAAAAATGTAATGAATATGAGATAGATAAAGAAGCATTTGCTGAAGAGTTAATGAGTTCATTAATAGATAAAACTCCTATGAAATTACAAAAAAAATTATTAAAAACTTATGATGAAATAGTTAATGAAGACAAATCAATACAAGAACAAAGATTGATAAAAACATTAAAAAAAATCTTAAATAAAAGCGATGGAAAAATTATATAGGCTAAAACTTATATAATTTTTTTTTAATAAAAAGGAAATCATTAATCGACATAATATGTATATATTGAGGTGGTAATATGAATGTAGAAGTTTATGAGAAAAAAATAGAACAATTAGAAAATGATTTATCTAATACAAAAACAAAACTTGATTTAAGTAATGGATATATAGAAAATCTAGAATCAAAGTTAAATGTTCAAAATAGTACTATTCAAATACCGTTTATTTTAATAGTATTTATTGTGCTTATTATAAGTTTATTTATACTAAAATTAACAGAAAAAAAATTCTAGTTTTGTCGAATCTGTATAAAAATAAAATTATGTGTTCTAAATTATAAAAAGAGGTGAATAAATGCTTGATATAAACATAGAATTTAGGAAAGGAATTGCTTTTATAAGATTAGCTGGAATATTAAATAAAACAACAGTTGGAAAAATGAATGATGAAGTAACTGATATGATAAGAGATAATGGAATAAGAAATGTAGTTTTTAACATTTCAGAAATTGATTATATAGATGTAAAAGGAATTAATACACTGCTTTATAATTATGAATTATGTAATCAAAATAAAGGAAAAATATTATTATGTGGAATAAATAATGAGTCAGTTAGAGAAAAAATAATGAATAGCAGGTTATTAAAATATATTCATGAAACACCAGACGAATTAACTGCATCCAAATATATAAATGTATAAAGGAGAAAAATATGGAACTAAATAATTTGATAATAGAAAACCAAAACATGATTTATAAAATAACACATTACTTTGAAAAATACGCAAGTAAAGAAGATTTATTTCAAGTAGGATGTATTGGTTTAATAAAAGCTTATAAAAAATATGATGAAAGTTATGGAGCTAAATTTACTACTTATGCTTATCCATATATATTAGGAGAAATAAGAAAATATGTAAGAGAAGACAAAGGATTAAAAATAAGTAGAGAAATAAGCAAATTAAATTTAAAAATAGAAAAAGCAACCATTTTGTTAACACAAAAATTAATGAGAGAACCTTCTGTACAAGAAATAAGTAATTATTTAGAAATTCCAGAATATTATGTTGTTGAATCATTAAAGTCATTAAATACTATAGAAAGTATTGATAGACCAATCAATGATGATTCTTCAAAAGAAATAACACTTAAAGATACAATATCATCTAAAAAAGAAAACATAGATGAGTTAATAATGTTAAGAGATGAAATAAATAATTTGTCACCACTGGAAAGAGAATTATTAGAAAAAAGATATAGTGAAGATTGTACACAAAACGAAACAGCTAAAATACTTGGAATGAGTCAAGTGCAAGTTTCAAGAAGTGAAAATAAAATATTAAATAAATTAAAAACTAAACTTACAGTTTAATACTTGTAAGTTTTTTTGTATAAGAATTTTAATAATTATCATAATAAATTTAGGAGGAAAAAAATGGAAAAAAGTAAATATGCTAAAATAGTAAAAAAAAATACACCTAGAGAAAAAATTATATTAAATCCAATAATTGCCTTTTTGGTAGGCGGATTTATGGGATTGTTAGGTCAAGGATTAATTGATTTTTATTCATATATATTTTCAATTTCAACTAAAGATGCATCAGTATTTATGATAGTAACACTTATATTTGTTGGATGTTTACTTACTTGCTTAGGATTTTTTGATAAATTAGTCCAATTTGCTAAATGTGGACTTATTATTCCAATAACTGGATTTGCTCATGCTATGATGAGTGCTACCTTAGAATATAGAAAAGAAGGAATGATAACTGGTATTGGTGCTAATATGTTTAAGCTTGCTGGAAGTGTAATTGTGTTTGGTGTAGTTAGTGCTTATGTATTTGGACTTATAAGATTATTAATATTTGGAGGTTAATATGACATTTAAATATGACAATGTATATATAAATGATAGTAGTACTGTTGCAGGACCATATGAAAAAAATGGACCTTTTGGAAATTTATATGATAAAACTTATAAAGAATTTTATTTTAATGAAAAAACATTTGAGCAAGCAGAAAGCAAATTAATAAATGAAAGTGTTGATATATTACTTAATAAAAGTAATAAAAAAGCAGATGATATAGATGTTCATATATCTGGGGATTTATTAAATCAAATAATTGCTTCAAATTATGCAGCATCAAAGATAGGAATTCCATTTCTAGGAATTTATAGTGCATGTGCTAGTAGTACAGAAGGAATTCTTATTGCTTCAAATATGATCGATAAATCACAAATAAAAAATGCAATTGTATCAGTATCTTCACATAATAATTCTGCAGAAAAACAATTTAGATATCCAGTAGAGTATGGTGCTCCTAAAAAAAATTATACAACTTTTACAACAACAGGTGGAGCTAGTATTTTAATATCTAATGAAAAATCGAATATAAAAGTTGAAAGTTCGACAATAGGTAAAGTAATGGATATGGGAGTAACAGATGTATTTAATATGGGTGGTGTTATGGCACCAGCAGCAGCTTATACGATATATACTCATTTAAAAGAAACTGGTAGAACTATAGATTATTATGATTTAATTCTAACTGGTGATTTAGGAAAACATGGAAAAGAAATTCTAAAAGAATATATGATGGAAGAATATAATATTGAATTAAAGAATTATGATGATAGTGCTTGTATGATATATGATTTAGATAAACAACCTGTTTACTCAGGTGGAAGTGGCCCTGCCTGTTTACCACTTGTTACATATACTTATATATTTGATAAAATGAAAAGAAAAGAGTTAAAAAAAGTTTTGCTTGTAGCAACAGGTGCACTTATGAGTACAACTTCTGTTTATCAGCATCTTACTATTCCAAGTATTGCGCATGCTGTTAGTTTGGAGGTAATACAATGATATATTTATACTCATTTCTGTTTTGTGGTTTTGTATGTATGTTAGGTCAAATTATTTTAGATAATACTAAACTAACTCCAGGACATATAACAACTATATTTGTAATAGTAGGTGCATTTTTAGATATATTTGGTATATATGATAAAATAGTATTGATGGCAGGTGGAGGAGCATTAGTCCCTATAACAAGTTTTGGACATTTACTTACACATGGAGCAATGGTTTCAGCCTTTGATTATGGAGTTATGGGACTTGTAATGGGAATGTTTGATTTAACAGCTTCCGGTATATCAGCTGCTATAATATTTTCTTTCTTTTTGTCACTAATTTTCAAACCTAAAGATTAGTGACTTTTTTCGACAAAATTTGCTATTGATTTAATTTCTATTTGTGATATACTGATATGGTGTCTTTTTTATGACAAAAAAGTAGTAATTATTTTTTGATCTATGAATTTAATAGATAGTGGGGTGAAAAAAAATTGAATGATATAGAAGGACTGAGTTTCTTTGTAGATGTAGATGGAAATTTAATTAAAATAAATAATAATTCATCAATTGAAGAGTTTTCTAAAAATTATGTAGAAAAACTTGGAATTGATTTAAAAGAAATATATTCTAAGATACAATCTATAAATCCAAAATATGAAAATATAAATTTAAACTATACAAATTTACTTATAGATATATTAGGATATGTTTTATATAATAATAGAGGTGTGATACCACATATAATCGCACCAGAACAAAATATTAATAGTAGAGAAGTATCATTTAAACAATTTGATACAATATCTAGATTACTTATAAAAAATAAACAACCAGAATATTTATTATGTGAATTATTTTTAACTGATGGTAAATATGAAAAAATAACTATTAATGAAATAATAAATGAAATAAATGAAACCCAGAAAAAAGAAGATACGCATTTTAAGAAACTTGCTTTGACAAATAGAAAATAATATGCTAGTATATACCTCAATTTAAGGGGGAAAGTGTATGAATGATTTAAATTTTTCGATGCAATCATTAAGAGAACAATTAATAAATTTAAAGAATGTTAATAAACAATTACAACAAGAAATATATGTTAATAATTTGATAAAATTATGTGAACTTGGATTAATATCAAAAGAAGATTTAAAACAAGAATTAAGAAAAACAGAATATTCAATAAAGATGGATAATAAATGCATGATACAAGGCAAAGTAAAATAACTTTGACAACTAATTGTTTAAATGCTATAATTTAAATGTAATATTTATGAATGCGATGACGAGCTTGGAAACTTATCAGCATTATCAGATTTAAGAGGGATTCTTCTAGAATAAATAAGGTGGAACCGCGCTATTGTTATATTGCGTCCTTATATTTCTAGGAGTTTTTTTGTTAAAAGGAGGATTTTTATGTGTACTTTACAAATATTTAATTCAAATGACTCTAGGGTTTATAATATATCAAGTGAAAATATTGATATAGATAGTAATAATGCAAGTATAAAAGATTTAAATAAATTGATACATAAATCATTAGGATTTAAAACAATAAAAACTGTAATTTCTGATGATACAACACGTTGTGTAAATGTGTGTGATTTAACTAATTTTAAAACGAATTTTGTTGCAAGCAATGAAATTTTATATGATATTACTAAAGAATATATATTAAGAATATATGAAGAAGATAGAAAACATCAAATATTTAATTTACTTCAAAAATATGATGATGTACAAGTAGATTGTTTTTATAATGATATTCAAACATCTTATAAATGTAATGAGTTAGAAGGAATTTTGAAAATTGATTTACAAATAAATGATTTAAAAGATTTTGAATTTATTAAAAAATTAATTTCTGAAATGTATGATGAAAAACCTAGTTTTGAATATGAAACAATTCATGATGAATATGTAAGAATAACAAATGAATATGATAAAAATTATTTTAGGTTAAAATCAGGAAATAAGAAAATTAATTTTAAAAATTGTCCTGAAGAATTTGAGGAAAATGTTTTGGGATTTGTTTTGAAAAAGAAGGGAATATAATATGGATAAGTTAGATATGGAAAAAGTAGTTAATTTGTGTAAACAATATGGATTTATATTTCAAGGTAGTGAAATATATGGAGGACTTGCAAATACATGGGATTACGGTCCACTTGGAAAAGAATTAAAAGAAAATATAAAAAAAGCATGGTGGAAAAAATTTATTGTTGAACAAAAAGATAGTTATGGATTAGATGCTGCAATACTTATGAATCCTGAAGTGTGGGTAGCATCAGGTCATGTATCAAGTTTTTCAGACCCACTTATAGATTGTAAAAATTGTAAAACAAGACATAGAGCAGATAAATTAATAGAAGAATTTACAGAAGGAAAAGAAACTGGTGATGGCTGGGATAATGAAAAGCTAGAAAAATATATAAAAGATAATCATATAGTTTGTCCAAAATGTGGTAAAAGTGATTTTACACCTATACGTAAATTTAACTTGTTATTTGAAACACATATGGGTGTAACTGAAGATTCTTCAAATAAGGTATATTTAAGAGGAGAAACAGCTCAAGGAATATTTGTAAACTTTAATAATGTTTCAAGAAGCATGAGAGCTAAAATACCTTTTGGAATTGGTCAAATAGGAAAAGCTTTTAGAAATGAAATAACTCCAGGAAATTTTATTTTTAGAACACGTGAATTTGAACAAATGGAATATGAATTTTTCTGTAAACCACAAACAGATTTAGAATGGTTTGATTATTGGAAAAATCATTGTTTAAAATTCTTAGAAGAAATAGGATTAAAAAAAGAAAATTTAAGATATAGAGATCATGCTAAAGAAGAACTAGTTTTTTATAGTAAAGCAACAACAGATATAGAATATAAATATCCTATGGGTTGGGGAGAATTATGGGGAATTGCAGATCGTACAGATTATGATTTATCAGTTCATTCTAATCATTCTAAAGTTGATATGAGATATTTAGATCCAGAAACTAATGAAAAATATCTACCATATGTAATAGAACCTTCTGTTGGAGTAGATAGACTTTTATTAGCTGTATTATGCGATGCTTATAATGAAGAAACTTTAGAAGATAATACAACTCGTGAAGTATTAAAAATTCATCCTTTCTTAGCCCCTTATAAAGTTGCTGTTTTACCTCTTGTAAAAAAATATCACAGTGAAAAAGCTATGGAAGTGTATAATATGTTATCTAAAGAGTTTATGACTACTTATGATGAAAGTGGTAATATAGGTAAAAGATATAGAAGAGAAGATGTCATTGGTACACCATATTGTGTAACTATTGATGAAGATACAATAAATAATAATACAGTTACTATAAGAAATAGGGATACTATGATGCAGGAAACTGTAAAAATAGATGAATTAATTAATTATATTTCTAATAAGATTAAATTTTAAAATAGAATTGATTTTTAAAAGAAAACAAAAAAGTGTTTTCTTTTTTTTATTTTGTGTTATAATTATATATAGTAAAGTGTAGGCAAACATGAGGAGGAGTTAAAAATGGGTTTAAATTTTAAAAAATGGTTTAAAGATGAAGAAAATGATGTGTTTGGTGTAGATGGTGTAGAAGATTCATACTATGCATTAAAACCAGAAGAAGCTTTAAAGGATAATAATGGTGGAAGTAAAATGATTTTACTTGAACCAAGAGCTTATTCAGAATCACAACAAATAGTAGACCATTTAAAAAATAGAAATACAGTTGTTGTTAATTTAAAAAGAGTTACATCAGATCAAGCAAAAAGAATTGTGGATTTTTTAAGTGGAACTATATATGCTATAGGTGGAGATATTCAAAAAATTGGTGGTGGAATTTTCTTATGCACTCCTAACAATGTTAATATTCAAGGTTCTATCTCAGATGAAAGAGATGGAAAAGATATCCACGATAACGATGATATAAATATTGAATGGTAAAAAATTATTGAAAAAAATTTTTATGTGTGCTACAATATGCTGTAGCGCCAAGAGGTGAAGATATGGAAAAATTTAATCGAGCACTTCGTGGCTATGATCCTGAAGAAGTAAATGCTTTTTTAGATCAAGTAATTACTCAAGTTGAGAAAATGATTGCAGAGGGAAAAGAAAAAGATAAAAAAATATATGAACTTCAACATCTTGAACAAGAAAATATTCATTTAAAAGAAAAACTTGAACAATATGAAAGAATGGAAAGTACCTTAAATAAAGCAATTATAATGGCTCAAAAAACAAGTGAACAAATTAAAGTATCAGCTATAAAAGAAAGTGAAACTTTAATAGAAGACGCTAAAACAAATGCTAGCAGAATTGTTAATGAGGCATTGCTTAGAGCTGAAAAAACTGAAATGGAAGCAAACATGCTTAGAAGGAATATAAATGTATTTAAAAGAAGACTAAAAGATATCATTCAAAGTCAAATGGATGCTATAAATGATATAGAAAAGGTCGATTTTTAGAACAGATGATAGAGACGATGTATTATTGATGTTTAAAGAGAGTTAATGGTTGGTGAAAATTAACAACTAAATAATATATAGATCACTCTTGATGTTTTTTATGGATAAGATAAAAACGGTAACGCGTTATAGTATTGAGTGTATAATATTTTTTATAAACTAAGGTGGTACCGCGCGCAAGGCGTCCTTATTATTAAGGACGTTTTTTATATTAAAAATTATTGGAGGTTAATATGGAAAAATTTAAAAGTTTAAGTAAAGAAAATACTTATGAAGTAGAGCAAAAAATATTAAAAGAATGGCAAAATGTTAATATTTTAGAAAAAACAATAGAAAATAGAAAAAATTGTAAAAACTTTGTATTTTATGATGGACCAGCTACTGCAAACGGTATGCCAGGACTTCATCATATGATGGCTAAATTTTTAAAAGACTCTTTTTGTAAATATAAAACAATGCAAGGATATAGAGTTCTTAGAAAAGTGGGTTGGGATACACATGGACTTCCTGTTGAGTTACAAGTTGAAAAGGAACTTGGATTTACAGGTAAAAAAGATATTGAAAAATATGGAATAAAAGAGTTTAACCAAAAATGTAAAGAAAGTGTATGGAAAAATGAAAGTGCATTTTCTGATTTAACAAATAAAATGGGTCAATTTATAGATTTAGAGCACCCATATGTTACATATGATAATAAATATATTGAAACAGAATGGTGGATACTAAAAAAATTCTTTGACGAAGGTTTATTTTATGAAGGTCATAAAATACTTCCTTATTGTCCAAGATGTGGGACAGGTCTTGCTTCACATGAAGTTGCTCAAGGATATAAAGAAGATAGTGTAAATACAGTTATTGTTCCAATGAAAAAGAAAGATGAAGATGTCTATTTTTTAGTTTGGACAACAACTCCATGGACATTAATTGCTAATGTTGCTCTTTGTGTTAATCCAAGCGAAGAGTATATAAAAGTTGAAAGTCAAGGCTATAAATTTATTTTAGCTTCAAAACTTGCTGATAAAGTGTTAGGTGAAGATTATAAAATTATAGAAAAATATATGGGGTCTGACCTAGAATATATGGAATATGAACAATTAATACCTGAAATTAAGGTAGAAGGAAAAGCTTTTTATGTAACAAATGATACTTATGTAACAATGGAAGATGGTACAGGTATAGTACATATAGCACCAGCATTTGGTGAAGATGATTCAAGAGTTGGTATGAAATATAAATTACCATATGTAAATCCTGTAGGTGAAGATGGTAAATATCTAGTTGGTCCTTGGAAAGATATGCTTGTATTTGATGCAGATATAGAAGTAATAAAGTATTTAAAATCAAATGATAAGTTATTTAAGAAAATTAAAATGGTTCATAATTATCCTCATTGTTGGAGATGTGATACACCACTTATTTATTATTCTAAGCCATCATTTTATTTAGAAGTTACAAAACTAAAAGATGATATTATAAAAAATAATAAAACTGTGAATTGGCACCCAGCGTATGTAGGTGAAAAAAGATTTGCAAATTGGCTAGAAAATTTAAATGATTGGGCAATATCAAGAAATAGATATTGGGGAACTCCATTACCACTTTGGAGATGTTCTTGTGGACATGATGAAATGATTGGTTCACGTGCTGAATTAAAAGAAAAAGCTTTATGCGATATAGATTGTGAAACAATTGATCTTCATAGACCATATGTAGATGAAATTAAAATAAAATGTAGTGAATGTGGAAAAGAAATGTCAAGGGTAACAGATGTAATAGATTGTTGGTTTGATTCAGGAAGTATGCCTTATGCACAGTATCATTATCCTTTTGAAAATAAAGAATTATTTGAAAGCCAATTTCCAGCCGATTTTATTTCAGAAGGCGTAGATCAAACACGTGGATGGTTTTATACTTTAATGATTTTAGGTACATTTGTAATGGGGAAAAGCCCTTATAAAAATGTATTAGTAAATGATTTACTATTAGATAAATTTGGTAAAAAAATGAGTAAATCAAAGGGAAATATAGTATCTCCATTTAAAACAATTGAAACATATGGTGCGGATACAATTAGATTTTATTTACCATATACTTCACCAGTTTGGACACCAATCAAATTTGATGAAGAAGGATTAAAAGAAATTTATTCTAAATATATAAATACATTTAAAAATACTTATTCTTTCTTTGAAATGTATGCTAATGCGGATAATATAGATCCAAGAGAATATAATATTGATGTTGAAAAAAGAGATATAACTGATAAATGGTTGATTTCTAAATTAAATAAACTTATTAAAGAAGTTACATCTGCATATGAAGAATATGATTTAACAAAAGTAACTAAAGCTATAATTGTATTTTTAAACGATGATTTATCAAATTGGTATATAAGAAGTAATAGAAGAAGATTCTGGGAAAGTGAATTAACTGAATCTAAAAAAGCTGTATATTTAACTACATATGAAGTTTTACTTGCTTTAACTAAATTAACTGCTCCTATAACTCCATATATTTCTGAGGAGATATATAAATGTTTAACTAATAAAGAGTCTGTTCATTTAGAGGATTTCCCTAAATATGATGATAGTTTAATAAATGAATCTATTGAAAAACAAATGGATTTAATAAGAGATATTTGTTCATTAGGTAGATTTGCTCGTGAAGAAGCAAAAATAAAAGTTAGACAACCAATTAGTGAATTAATTCTTGATAGTAATGATGAAAAAACAATAGGAAATTTACAAGTTATTATTAAAGAAGAACTTAACGTTAAAAATATTATATTTATTAAAGACATGGATAAATATATGGAATATATAGTTAAACCAAACTTTAGAGAAGTTGGAAAATTGTTTGGACCAAAAGTTAATATGTTTGCAGAAACATTAAAAAAATTATCACATGATGAAATATCAAAACTAAGAAATGAAGAAATAGAAATTGTTTTTGATGGTAGTACTATAAAAGTTGTTCCAAATATGGTTGATATAAATGTAAAAGTAAAAGAAGGTTATTGTTCTTCTAATAATGGAAAAACTTTTGTAATATTAAATACTGAGCTTACAGATGAATTAATATTAGAAGGAATAGCTCGTGAATTAATAAGAAAAATTCAAAGTATGAGAAAAGAAATGGACTTAGTTATTACAGATAGAATTAATGTATATTATAATGGCCCAGAAAAATTAGAAGAAACATTATTAAAATATTCTGATTTTATTAAAAATGAAACATTAACACGTTTAATAACTAAAGATGAAAATTTGAAAGAATGTTTTGATATAAATGACATAAATGTATATTTAAAAATAGAAAAAGCTTAAAATTTTTCTATTTTTCTTTACTTATAATCAATTTCTTGCTAAAATAAGTCACATATTTAAGGGGGATATTATGAAAAGTAGAAACGAGCATCCAAAAATAGTAAATGCAACTGAAAAGATTATATTAATTCAAGAAATAAATTCTTTATGTGAAAATGAAAATTATGAACAAGCTTTGAAAAAATGTACAAAAGCAATGAAAAAATATTCTGATTTATGTATTACAATAATGTATTGTGAAATTTGTATTAAACTTAATCAAAATTTAGAAAGAGCTAAAAGATTACTAGAAAAAATGCTATTTCAGGGCTTAAAAAAAGAGTCTGCATTAAAATTACTTTCTGAAATAGAATTTATATTTAATAATGATGAATTGGTTGTTAAATATTGCCAAGAACTAATAAAATACACTAAAAATAGATCACTTATTAACGGAAGTATATATACACTTGCAGAAGTTTATAAAAGAAATGATGATTTAATTACAAGTGCATCATATTTTGAAAAGCTTTTAAATACTACATATGAATGTACAGCTATTATGAATTTGCTTTATATTAATATAGAACTAAAAGAATATGAAGAGGCTTTAAAATATGTATATTTATGCTTAAATAAAAAGATATCTTTAAAATCAGCTGAAACTTCTAAAATATTATTTTTCTTAAAAAGCAAGTTGGGATTAATCGAAGAAAATTACAAGCCAAAAGACTATTTTGAAAAACAAACTTTAGATTATAGTTCTAAAAGAGCATACAATCATATTTCGACTCATTTAAAGGAAAATGACTTGAAAGCTAAGCACACAATATTTGTTCAAAACATTGATTTAAAAAATTTATTTGAAAACTGTATAGAACAACTTAGTGTAATTGAACCAGTTTCTGATTTAATAGTTGATAGATATTATATAAGTTTTGATAATATAATTGGTATTAGTAATGAAACAGAAACGAATATTGTTGAAGTAATAACTGTAAATGGTACAAAAAATATTTTAACTATGTTTCCTGTTATTAATAAAAATATTTTAAATCATACAAAACAAAAAAAGCTTAGTTAGCTTTTTTATTTTTAATAAATTCTCTTAGTATTTTAGTAAGAGCTCTTTTTTCTATTCTTGAAACATAACTTCTAGATATTTTTAATTCTTTAGCTATTTCTTTTTGAGTTATTTCTTTTTCTCCATTTAATCCATATCTTTTTATAACAATATCTTTTTCTCTTTCTGTTAATACATTAAAGTATTTTTTTAATAAGCCTATATTATCTTTTAAATGTATATCCATAGCAAAGTCCGGATCTGGAGTTTTTAATATATCTAAAAAACTTATTTCATTTCCATCTTTATCAAAACCAATTGATTCATTTATACTTATATTTTTACTGTTTTTTTTATTATTTCTATAGTACATAAGTATTTCATTTTCAATACATCTTGCACAATAAGTAGTTATTCTTGTTCCATGTTTGTATGAAAAAGAGTCTATTCCTTTTATTAATCCTATTGTTCCTATACTTATTAAATCATCAGTTTCTTCTTTAGAATGATCATATTTTTTTACTATATGGGCAACTAACCTTAAATTATGTTCTATTAATTTATTTCTGGCTTCTTTATCTCCCAATTTTGCTTGTTCTATAAATTTATCTTCTTCTTCTTTAGAAAGTGGGTCAGGAAATATGTTATTAGAATAAGCAGCACTAAAAATATAAAAGTCTTTAAATAAGTATTGTAATATCTTTTTAAACATAATACACCTCAAAATAATTATATGTGATTTTATTCTTATTAACACTTTCTTTTTCTAGGCATTTAATATAGTGAGGGGATTGATTACTATGTTTAATTCATTTTTATTTAAAATAATTAATGATTATATTTCTATAGATGATATAATTAAACTTTGTAAAATAAATGGTGTATTAAGTATAAAGAATGGAGTATTAAATGGAGAATGTTTTTACAAAGAAGAAAAAAAACAAGTAAAAATTATATATAGTGATAAAAAAATAAGTGGTTATATATTAAGTAGTTGTATGTCAGAAAATACTAAGAAGGAAATATTTGAGTCTTATATAAAAGAAAAAAAATATATATCTAGATATAGTATGAATTATACTGTAGAAAATAATAAAACAAATTATTTTGTTCAAAAGATAGATAAAAGTACAATATATGATTGGAATAAAGATTTTTTAGCTAGAACGGAAGATACTAAAAATATATGTAAAATTAAACGTAATGGGATTTTATTTGATATTGAAACACTTTGCTATGAAGAAAAAGAAAATTATATTAAAGTAGATGAAAAAACAGTTCTTAGAAAACATACAAAAATATCTGAAAAAGGTAGTAAAGAAATTACTGATTATTCTATAAGTACAGATTATAGGAACGGTGTATTTTCATCAGGGGATAGTAGTAATTTAGAATACTATTTAGGATTTAGTCAAATTGATAGTACAAAATATAACAAAATGTTAAAAAAAATATATAAAGATGTTTATTAAAAAAATGTAAATAATTATTTAATAATTTAACTTGACAAAAACATTTTTTTATATTATCTTCAAATATGATAGAAGTTATACTTGGAGGGAATACATATGCAAGGAATAATTTATTGGTTGATATCATTAATACCAGTCTTTCTAATACTATTTATTGTATATAAATTGGATGTTATTGAAAAAGAACCTAAATTAACATTATTATTTTTATTATTAAGTGGATGTTTTTCGTATTTAGTTGTTAAATATATTACATATTTATTTGAAGATTTTTCTCCATTTATAACTAATTATGATTATGATGAATTTAGCGTTATGCTTATAGCTTTTGCAGTTATTGCATTTATTGAAGAATTTTCTAAATATCTTGTTTTAAATATTTTTACATGGAAAAATAAAAAATTTAATGAAGTTTATGATGGCATTTTGTATGGCGTTTTTATTTCACTTGGATTTGCAATAGTAGAAAACTATTTTTATTTAATAGATTCAGATGTATCAACCTTAATTACTAGATGTATATTTTCTGTGCCAGCTCATGCTTGTTTTGGAATAATAATGGGTTATTATTATGGATATGCAAAATACTATAAATCAATTGATTTTACATGGGGAAGATACTTATATAATAAATATTGTGGATTTTTTATAGCAATGATTTTACATGGAGTTTATGATTATATTTTATCATCAACTTTTGAATATAAGCTATATGCTTTTATAGCCTATATGTTTTTTATGGTAATATTTATAATGCTTAAAATCTGGGAATTAGTTAAATATAAAATTAAATTTGGAATGAAAGAAACCTAGGTGTTTCTTTTTTTTGAAAATAATTTTTTCAAAAATGTAAAAGGGTTTACATATATAAATTTGTTAATAGTTGACAAAAGTCGGGGGGGGAGATTGAAGGATAAACCCAAAATATAAAGAAGTATTAAAAAAGCCTTATAATACAAGGGATTTCTGATGTTATCGTTCAATTGATTTATTTTAATTATTATAGAAATTTTCAAAAAAATAATATAAAACTTGTATATTTACTCAAAAGTTCTCTAATGAGAGCTTTTTTATTTGTTATAAAAGATAAAGGGGGATTGATAAATATGACAAATGAAATTATAAAAGTTGGTACTTTTTTTAGTGGAATTGGTTCACCAGAAAAAGCATTAGAAAGATTAAAAAGAGAAGGACATATAAAAGATTATGAATTAGAATTTTTTTCTGAAATAGATAAAAATGCAATTAAAAGTTATTGTGCTATTCATAATGTAGATGAACGATTGAATTTAGGTAGTATAACTAATGTTAAAGGAAAAGATTTACCATATTGTGATTTATGGATAGGAGGGTTCCCATGTCAAGATATTAGTTGCGCTGGAAAAATGAGAGGATTTGATTTTACCAGTTCTACAAGATCAAGTTTAGGCTGGGAAATGATAAGATTACTTAAAGAGGTAAAAAAGAAACCAAAATATGTTATATTTGAAAATGTTGCTATGATAAAGAGTAAAAAATTTAAAGATACATTAAAATTATTTAAAGAAGATTTAATGAATTTAGGATATACATTGTATGATGATTTATTATGTGCGAAAGATTATGGAATACCTCAAACAAGAACGAGGTATTTTTTAGTTGCAATACTAAATAATAAAAAACAATTTAATTTTCCAAAAAAGATAGAAAGTGATATAGTATTGAAAGATTTATTAGAAGAATATGTTGATGAGAAATATTATTTAACAAATTCAGATTATATAAAAAAAGATAATATAAGAATTTTTAAACATAAAACTAAACCAAATATAGCATATGAAGTTGATATGAATAAATATTTTAATGGTGGAATTTGTGGTAAAGATAAACATACTAAATTTGCAATATCATCAAGATTATTTTCTATTTACGGTAATTCACCAACTTTAACAGCTAGTAATACAACAGATAATAGTAAAATTGTTATAGAAAGTGAGGAAGAATAATGAGAATAAGGAAATTAACTCCAAAAGAAACTTGGAGATTAATGGGATTCGAAGATGATGATTTTAATAAAGCAAGTAAAGTATGTTCAGAAACAAATCTATATCATCAGGCAGGAAATTCAATAGTAGTAGATGTTATTTATTCAATTTTAAAAGAATTATTATAGAATATAATAAAAAGAGTGTTTGAACACTCTTAAGCATATTCCAATATAAATAAATATATATAATTTGATTTAACATAAAGTCACTATCATATAGTGAGTTTTGCAAAAAAAGTAGTATTTGCTGTTAAAATTTAATTGGTGATATATGTGAGATTAAATTTAAAAGATTATTCCAAAGGGGAAGCTATTAAATTTATTCGTGAATGGACAAATCTTACGCAACAAGATTTTGCCAAAAGAATAGGTAAATCTAAACGAACAGTTGAACAGTATGAAGCTGGAACTGTAAATTATGGAATAGATACTTTAAAAATAATAGCAAAAGAATTTAATATAGATATTATAATTGAAAAAAAATAAATTATTTTCTGATAATACTATAATAATCTAAAAGAATATCAAAAATTGTGTCTAGTGATTTTTCAATTTCTTCTTTTGGATAATTAGTCTCAATAGGCTTTAGTAGTGAGAACAATGATTGTTCATCACTACTTTTTTTGTTTTCTAAATTAGTATTAATAATATTAAAACAATCTTTGATTAATTCATCACTAGGATTTTTACTAAGAAATTTTTTGAATTCTATAAATTCTATATCATCTTTAGTTACTTTAGATTTTATCTCATTCATTAATTTCCAAAATACGTTATTAATTATTTCATTTATGTAATCTGGATTATTTTTAAAGATTGATTGTGGAATCATATATGAAACATAATTTCCAACAATTATTAAATCTAAATCAACGATACTTGTTATATTTGTATATGCTGTTTGTACTGCTTCATTAATTATCTCTTGTTTAGTCATAAATTCTCCTTTCATGCAAACACTACAATAATTAGTATATCATATTCGCCAGCAAATGCGACATATTTATTTTTGTAAATATTATAAAATATAAATATAAATAGTATTTGATGTGAGGTGGTGATGATATGAATAAACAAGAATTTAGTTCTTTAATTAAAAATCTAGATTTATATAATTCTAATGAATATAATAATATCATCGCTAAAATTAAACATAATGTTTGTCAAAACATGAGAATTGCAAGAAAATTATCAGAAATTGAACTTGAAATTGCTGCACAATATTTAGATTTAGAACCGCAATCTTTAAGAAGAATTGAGGCAGAAAATGATCGAGATGAATTTTCTAGCAAAGTTTTTTTGATGGCTGTTATGATATATAATCAAGATGCAAACTTTTATTTTAATGATTGGCATGTCAATGAACGAAAATTAAAAAATTAATATAAAAGACAAATAAAAAATATAATAGCATTTTATTTGTTTTTATTTACTTTTAATGTAAATTGACAAGTATAATTTAATATGTTAGAATAATCGTTAATTTAAGGGGAATAGTTATGAAAAATATGGATAAAACAAAGTATGAATATATGCGTGAATGCAATAAAAAATATATGGATTTGACTGCGTTATCTTTTGGTGATAAGAAGATTACCTATGAAGAAATGCACGAACAAATTGAAAAATATGCTAAATTACTTTATTCAAAAGGCGTTAGAGAAGGTGATTTAATTGGAGTTATTGCTTTAAATACACCAGAATCAGTATACTTATTATATGCTCTTGATATAATAGGTGCAATTACTGTAGGATATAGTCCCTTAGATAATGCAGAAAAAGTAAAAAGAGATATAGAACTTGTTAAACCAAAAATGGTAATTTCTGTAGATATGTGTTATAGCAATTTTAAAGAATCAGAAAAAGCTTTAAATTTTTCTACAATATTATATTCACCATTAGAATCGGTAAATGATTTAAAAATTAAATTAGGATATAAGTTGTTACAATTAACAAAAGGAAATTTTAAATTATCAAAAGAAAATAATTTGGGTAATCTTATAAAAAAGAATTATAATTCTGTTGATTATATAAAAGCAACTTATGAAGAAAATAAATTAACAGATATATTATTTACTGGTGGTTCAACAGGTGTTCATAAAGGGGTAGACTTATCAGGTAGTGGGTTAAATTATGTTGTTGAAGGTATGAATTCTATTTTTCCTGCAGAAGCTGGAATGGTACATTTAGGAAATATACCAATTGGACATATGGCTTATGGTAGAATGATAATGCATTATGCATTATGTAACAATATGGAATTAGCACTTACACTTAAAGCTTTACCAAGCGATTTTTATGATGAAATAGTTAGAACACATGCAACTGCTGCTGTTGGTGGGCCTCCACATTGGGTATCATTAATTGAACAACATGGTGATGAATTCATACCAAATAGTAAATTGAAAAAAGGTTCATTAAGTGAATTGCATTATGCAACATCAGGTGGAGAAGCTAAAAAAGAAACTACAGATAAAGCAATAAATGAAGCACTAAGATTTTGCGGTAGTGATGCAGTTTTGGGTGATGGTTTAGGTGCAACAGAAACTTGGGCATCAATGATGATTAATAATGGAAAAATACATACACCAGGTACTATTGGTGAACCAATTTCTACATTAGATATAAAAATAATTAATCCAGATAACGGATTGGAAGTAAAACAAGGAGAAAAAGGATTATTATATGTTTCTGGCCCATCTGTAATGCTTGGTTATCACAATAATCCAGAAGAAACTAGAAAAGTACTATCTGTTGATGAAAAAGGAAAAAAATGGATTAATATTGGTGATATTGTTCAACAATTAGATAATGGTGAGTATAAATACGTTGGTAGACAAAAGCGTAATTTTGTATCTGGAATAGAAAATATCTATCCAGAAGAAATAGAAAATTTGTTATTAAAATTGCCTGAAGTGAGAGAAGTAGTAGTTACACCTATACCAGATGAAATGGTACAATTTATTCCAAGATATCATATATCATTATATGATAAAAATATAGATTACAGAGATTTTGAGAATAGATTAACATTACTAGTAACATCTCAATTAAGTGAAAATTGGTTACCTGGCTCAATTGAATATTATGATAAACCTCTAGAAAGAATGGCAAATTCAAAAATTAACATTTCATTTTATCATGATCTTGATGAAGAGTATTTAAAAAAAGGAAAAATTAATAATCAAAATGCAAAATCATTAAGATTAAAGAAAATTTAGTATAAAAAAGCCAAATTATTATAAAAATTTGGTTTTTTTATATATATTTTTGATATGTTTTTCTAATATCAATAAAAAAATAAGAAAATTGTCGAATTTATGATATAATGATGTAAATAAAGGAGGCTTGAAAAATGTCTATAGGTGCTTATTTTTCTATTAGTTCATTAATAATAATTTTAATTTTATCTTATATGTTCTTTTCTAAAAAAAGAATTGATAATTCAGAAACAAAAGTATATGGATTAATGCTAATTGTAACAATTATTGGGTTGTCTTTAGAAATAATAACATGCGTATGGTTTAACAATGGAGCTGATTTGAATAGTATAATTTATAAATTTATTTCTAAAATTACATCATCATATTATGTAGTGTGGAGTGGTTTATTTGTAATATATATGATAAATATATGTAATGCAAAAAAATACATAAAAAAATTGTTTATATCTTTATTAACATGTGTATTTTTGTTAATATTAATTTTACCTATTTCTTATGATGTTTCCAATAGGGGTGTTCTTCCAGTTGGCCCTTCTATATATTTTACATATGTAATGTGTTTTGTTTTTACAATTATAGATTTATATTATTGTCTAAAATATAGAAAGAAAATCGTAAATTCAAAATTTACACCAGTATATTCACTTATGTTATTAGGTGGATTGGATATAGCTTTAAGTATTTTTTATCCAGAATTGTTTTTAATAGGGTATGTATATTCATTAATTGTTATTATTATGTATTTTACAATAGAAAATCCAGATGTTAAAATGGTTGTTCAACTTGAATTAGCAAAAAATCAAGCTGAAAAGGCTAATCGAGCAAAATCAGATTTTTTAAGTAGTATGTCACATGAAATTAGAACACCACTTAATGCGATAGTTGGATTATCAGAAGATATATCAACTTATAAGGACTTAGTGCCAAAAGAAGTAGCAGAAGATTCTGAAGATATATTAAATGCTTCACATACATTACTTGAAATTGTTGGAAATATTTTAGACATTAATAAAATAGAATCAGAAAAAATGGAAATAGTTGAAAATCCTTACAATATTAGAGAAACAATTACAAATCTTTGTAAGATAACTTCTACTCGAATTGGTTCAAAGCCAATAAAATTTCAACTTAGTATAGCGGAAGATGTACCTTATGAGTTAATTGGTGATAAGATACATATTAAAGAAATCGTAAATAATCTTTTGACAAATGCAATAAAATATACAGAAAGAGGCGAAATAAATTTAACAATAAAATGTGTTAATGATTTAAAAAAATCATTATCGTATATAATTATAACTTGTCAAGATACAGGACGTGGAATAAAAGCAGAAAATATAAGTAAATTATTTACAAAATTTGAAAGATTGGATATAGAAAAAAATACAACAACAGAAGGAACAGGGTTGGGACTTGCAATCACAAAATCCTTAGTAGATATGATGGGAGGAAAAGTAAATGTTCAAAGTCAATTTGGACAAGGTTCAATTTTTATGCTTCAAATTCCTCAAAAAATAAGTAAGATATCTAAACCTATGACAGAAAAAGAATTAATGGATACAGCAAATAAAATATACTCAAATAATTTGTCTACAGAAATAATAGAACCACCCAAAATTGCTCCTTTACAAGCAAAATTTGAAAATAAGAGAATATTAATAGTAGATGATAATAAGTTAAATATTAAAGTTGCTAGAAGAGCACTACAAGATTTTAATTTTGAAATAGAAGAGGCTTATGATGGGCAGGAATGTTTAGACAAAATAAAAAGTGGTAATAAATATGATTTAATATTAATGGACATTATGATGCCAAATATGAGTGGAGAAACAGCAATGCTTAAATTAAAAGAAATTGATAATTTTAATATACCTGTTATAGCTTTAACTGCAGATGCAGTTGCAGGTGCAAAAGAAAAATATATAAATGAAGGATTTGTTGATTATATAGCAAAACCATTCAACAGAGATCAAATAAAAGAAAAAATAGATAAAATTTTTTCGGATAGCACTATTCATTAATGATGAATTGAAAAGTATATATATTTATAATAGCAATGATAACAAATTTATAGGAGGAATATAGATGTATAACATTGATTTAAATTTATATAAAACATTTTATTTTGTAGCAAAATATAATAATTTTACGAAGGCTTCTGAAAAGTTATGTATATCACAACCTGCTGTTACACAAGCAATAAAAAAATTGGAGGAGCAATTAAATGTAGAATTATTTAAGCGTACAACGCAAGGAATAACATTAACCAAAGCGGGTGAATTAGTATATTACTATTCTGAACATATATGTAATCTTGCACAATCTAATATTAATTTAATTTCTCAAATTAATACATTAAAAGAGAGTGAAATAAATATTGGTGTTCCAACTCATATAGGTACTTTCTATTTTGTTAAGTATTTAAAAGAATTTAATAACAAATTTCCTAATGTAAAAGTTAATATAATAAATAAAAAATCAGAAGAAATGATTAAAATGCTATTAAAAAGAGAGTTAGATATTGTTATTGACACTGATATGACCAGTATTAATGATAAAACAATAAAAGTGCATAAAATAGTTGATTTAGACAGTTGCTTTGTTGGGAATATAAAATATAAAAAATTATCAGAAAATGGAATGTTAAATCCTCATGATTTAGAAAAATATCCTTTAATTCTTCCTAGTAGTACTACATCAAATAGAAAAATGATAGATTATTTCTTTAAAAAAGAAAATGTAATTTTAAATCCATTAATAGAAGCAAATTCTTCCTCTATTTCTAAGGAAATAATATTACAGGGTATAGGTATAGGATGGATGATAAAAGAATTTGTTATAGATGATTTAAAAACAGGTAAATTGTTTGAAATCAAAGTCAATGTTAGTAAAATAATGACACCTTTAAGTATTGCTTATCATGATAAGTATACAAATAGTACTGTAAAAGAATTTATAAAGATGTTTAACAAATAAACCAGATTAATTTAAATTTGGTTTTTTTATTTATAAGTAAAACTTATACTATATAAGTAATTTGTATTGGTAAAAAAAGGAAATAATTTATATAATCATACTTAGGAGGTATAAGTATGCAAAAAAAAGATAATTATATTGATTTGCACATTCATACATTGAATTCAGATGGCCAGTTTTCACCACAAAAAATTGTAGATTTAGCATACGATAATGATACTAATTTTATTTCAGTAACTGATCATGATTCTATTAATGGTATTAATCAATTTAAAGAAAATTTAAAAATTGGAATGCTGGGTGTAAATGGGGTTGAATTTTCCTCTTATATTGTAGTAGATAATAAAAAAATTAAACTGCATATATTAGGTTATTGCTTCGATGAAAATAATGAAAAATTACAATATTTACTAAATGAAATGAGAGCAAAAAGAATAAAATCTCATTTAAAATTATTGAATAATGTAAAAGAAGAATTATTATCTTTACCAGAAAAAAGTTTATCTATGATTGATATAGAAAAATATTGTTGGTTTGATAGAGAATTTATAAAATGTTTAGAAAATGAAAATTATTCTCCAGATATTATTGAATATTATAGAAAATTCTTTAAACAGAATAGATTTAGTTATGGTGCAGATTATGACTTAGATGTTAAAAGAGTAATCGATGGAATAAAATCAGCTAATGGATTTGTTGTATTAGCACATCCTATGGCATATAAACTAAATCGCGAAGAAGTAGAAAAAATAATAATTAATTTAGTAAATTTAGGTATTGATGGAATAGAAACTTATCAATCTGATTGTAGTTTTGATGATAGTTTATATTTAAGTGAATTAGCACATAAATATAATTTGTTAGAATCTGTTGGTAGTGATTTTCATAGAGTTATTAATTCTGATGGAAGAATTATCGGTAAAGGCATAAATGAAAATTTATGTATTAAAGAGACAACCTTAACAGATAAAATTTTAGAAAATAAAAAATATTTTATAGGTAGAAAAAAGTAAAAGGAAAAGAGGTAAAAATATGAAAGTGTTTATTTCATGTCCATTCACAGGACTATGTGATGAAGAAAAATATGAGATTAAGGATGAATATAAAGATTTCTTTAATAATCTTATAAGTTTATTAGAAGAAAGAAATTGTGAATATTATTTGGCTATAAAAAGAGAAAATTGGGGCATTGATCATAAGGGACCTGAAGAATGTACAAAAAGTGATTATGAAGGAGTAAAATCAAGTGATATTTTAATTGTAATTCCTGGTAATAATATTTCAAAAGGAATTTCTGGTGGAGTTCATGTTGAATTAGGATGGGCATCAGCAATGAAAAAGAAACTTCACATATTAATAGAAGAAAATTTTGAATATTCTCCAGTTTTAAAAGGATTAAGTTCTTTAACAGATACAACATATCATATATGCAATGATTTTCTAAATAATAAGATGTTAACAAAAATAGAAGAAATAATTGATCAGGAATTAAATCAAAGGAAAGGAATATAAAAATGTATTTAAAATTGATAGATGAAAGTCCAAAAGAAATAATGAAATACTATGATAAACCATTTTATGTTTATTTATCATTATCAAATGTATGTAACGCTAATTGTGTTTTTTGTGATGTACGAACAAATACAGAAAAAAGATGCAATATTGATGTTATAAAAACGATAGACGAATTATCAAATTTAGGTACACAATATATTCATTTTACAGGTGGTGGAGAACCATTTGTAAATGATGATATATTTAAATATTTAGATTATTGTACAAAAAAAGGAATAAAAATAATTTTAATATCAAATGGATTAAATATAGATGAGAAAAAAATAAAATTAATGTCTGATTATAATATAAAAGCTATCTTCTTTTCGATTGATAGTCATCAATCAGAAATTCATGATTCATTAAGACGCGTAAATGGTTTATGGGATAAAGTTACTACTAATATAAACCTAATAAAAAAATATATGCCAAATGTAAAAATTGTTTTAAATCATGTGTTAAATAAAACAAATATTGATAATTTTGAAGAATTTATTAAAATGAAAAATCAATTTGATTTTGATTATATAAATCCCATTGTTATAAAAGACTATGATGAATTATTTTTTACTGAAAAGCAAATAAATAATTATAATAATAAACTTGATCATTATTATAATCTTGCCAGAACACTTGGATTGGAATTTTTGTCTGATAATATAAATTTTTTTAATAAAAAAGTGAGTTCTTTAGGTGATAGATTTAATAATATAGATTTAAAATGTCTTTATCCTTCTTTTTGTGCTTTTATAGATGCACCAACAGGATTTGTTTATCCCTGTGATTGCAGTATACATAGAGATAGAAAAATATATAAAATTGGTGAATTGAAGAATCAATCATTTAAAGAAGTTTGGGAAGGCAAATTAAGAAATGAATTAAAACGAAGATTATTAAATAGTGAATTAGATTGTAAAACAAAATGTGATGAAGCAAATTGTCAATTTAATAAATGCTTATTAAAAATGAGGAGTGAATAAAATGAAAATATTAGTGTCAGCAGAAAGTTTTGGATATGGTCCAATTACAACTGGATTAAATATAGTTAAAGAACTAAAAAAATATTCGAATATTTCATTAGATTTTATTGGATCTGGAATTGCAATGGAACAAGCAAAATTAAGCAAATATTTTGAAAATTATTATCAATGTGATACTTATGATATTATAAGTCTAGAAAAGAATAAAGATATATTTTTAAAATATGATATATATTTGTCATCTGAAAATATTAATGGTGTAATATTTGCTTTAAAAAATGGTTTAGAAAATACATACTATGTAGATAATTTAATGTGGATGTGGGATAAAATACCCGATGAATTATTTAATGTAAAAAAATATTTTATATCAGAAATAATTCCATGTAGAAGTAATTTTAATAGAATTGGTAAGAAGATTAAAAACCCATTATTTGTAGGTCCAATACGAGAAATTAATATAAAAAAATGTGTAACTAAAAATCAGCTTATTATTAATATAGGTGGTGCAGAATCTTATCTATTAAATCATTCATTAATAATAAAATTTTATAATAAATTGATTAATGAAATCATTTCAGACACAGTAGTTAATAGATTTGAATCTATTATCTTATGTGGTGGTAGTGGAGTTATTGATAATATAATATTGAATAATAAGTCAAAAAAAATTAAGAAATGTACACTATCACATAAGGATTATTTAAAAGAAATGGAAAAATCAACTCATTGTATATTAGCTTCAGGACTAGGAAACTTTGTTGAAACTGTTGGAAAAGATAAAAACATAATGTATTTGCCTGCGATTAATTATAGTCAATTACAACAAATTGAATATTACCAACAACATGAATTTGGGTTTAAAATTTTGAATTGGCCAGATTTTGAATTTTATCAATCAATACCAAAATATTTAGATGAAGAAACTGGTGTTAACATGGTTGTATCTAATATCAAAAACTATTTAGATGGAGATTATACAAAAAAAATAAATAATGTAGTTAATAATTTCTTGGAAGAAAATCAAAATAATTTTTTTAAAGTTAGAGAAAAATTTATAAATAGCTTAGAAAAAGATGCATCTAAAAAAATTGCATCAATTATATATAATGACAATAAGTAGAGGTGATGTTTATGAGAATTCCTAATGATCCATTTTTAGGTACACATTATATTGGAAAACAAGAAATCAAAGCAGTTAAGCAAGTTTTGAAAAGTAAGAGTTTATTTAGATATCATGGACCTAATTTACTATTTAAAACGGATGAGTTTGAAAAAAAAATGGCAGAATATCTTGGAGTAAAATATGTCTTGGCTTGCACAAATGGAGGTTCAGCAATTAAATTATGTTGTATTGCAAATGGAATTGGCCCTGGTGATGAGGTTCTTATGTCACCATTTACATTTATTGCATCTGCAACAAGTGTTTTAGCATGCGGAGCAGTTCCAAAATTTGTTGATATTGATGAAACAATGAATATAGATCCAAATAAAATAGAGAAGAATATTAGTAAAAAAACTAAAGCAATTTTAGCAATTCATATACAAGGGCAACCGTGCGACATGGTTAAAATAATGAAAATTGCAAAAAAACATAATTTAATTGTTATAGAAGATACTGCACAAGCATTAGGTTCATGCATCAATGGTAAAAAAGCAGGAACATTTGGTGATTGTGGTGCATTTAGTTTACAAGCTGGAAAAACAATTACTTGTGGTGAAGGAGGATTTTTAGCTACTAATAATAAAAATATATATCAAATTGCAAAAATGTATCATGATAATGGTGGATATAGAAATGGATGCGATTATCCTACTTGGCAAAATGGTAAAACTATTTTTGGGGAAAATTTTAAATTGACTGAACTACAAAGTGCAATTGCTCTAGAACAATTGAAAAAAATTGATAAGATTTTAAATAGACAACAAAAAGTTTATAATAAAATTATATCTAATTTAGATTGCTCTTTTTATAAACTAAGACCAGCAATAGAAAATTCAAAATTAGTACATTCAAATATTTCATTAGAATTTTCTAGCGAAGATGAATGCAAAAAATTTATAAAATTTATGAAAAAGAATGGTATAGGTTTTGATATTTATTGCAGTCATTTGATAAATGATTTTGATACTTTTGTAAAGCAACAATCATGGCATTCTTCCCATTTTCCATATAATATAGCAAAATATACTAATACTGATTGTTCCTATACAAACGATTTATTTAAAAGAGTTGCTTGGTTTAATTTATCTGCTTCATTAAAAAATTCACATGTAAAATACATAATACAAAAATTAAAGGAATATAAAAATGAATTTTAGTACTTCACGTATATGGAATGAATCTGTTATTTTAAGATATTCATTTGATAAAATAAAAAAAATAGGGAATTTATATTTTTATGATGATCAAAACATCTTAAAATGTCAACACTTTTTCAATTTTGAGATTTTACCAAATGAACTAGAAGAATTAAAAAATCAACTAAATAATGGTAAAATTTTAAAATTTAATTATTTAGATGATTCAACTTTGTTAGAAAAATTAGAATTGTGGATAAAAGAAAATGGTTTTAAATGTAAAATTATTGATGAATGGGAAGCTCCTATTTTAAGATTATCGAGTAATAAAAATATAGAAGAATATTTTTCATCTTCTAATCATTCACAAATATGTAGAAATTATAAGTCATATTGTAAAAATCAAAAAAATTACAAGTTTTATAATTCTTCAAATGTTGATACTTTAACCTTATGGAATTATGTTTTAGAAATTGATTATAATTCTTGGAAAAAAATAGAAAAATCTGATATGAAAAGCTTAGATAGAGAAGATCTACAATATTTACCTTTTCTTTTACTGAATAAAGAAAATAGTAATTTGGTTGTTGTATGTGATTTGGAAGATAAGCCATTGGCTTATTCCCTTATGTTTAAAAGTGATAATTATTGGTATGCAGTAAAGTGGGGTGCATCTAACGATGGTAGAAAAACATATGCGGGATTTTATTGCTTATTTTATCATCTAAAATATTTATATTCATTAAATTCAAATTTAAATGTGGATTTTTGGGGAAGAAGAAATAATACTTATGACAAGTTAAGAAATGATTTTATTAAAAGAAAACATATATTAATATCAAAAAAAGAGGTGTAAATATGTATATTGAATTAGGAAATATTTCTGAAATAAATAATGTAGATGAAAAAATTGATAATAGCTTCAATGGGACATGCTTTGCATATAGTTGGTTTTTTAAATTAAAAGATAGTAAAGAAATTTTAAAAATATATAATGCCAAGAATGAATTACAAGGTTTTATGCCAATATTTAAAAGTACTTTAAGAACCATAGCACAAAGCACGATGTATATTCCATATGGTGGACCAATATTGTTTTCTGTTCCACAAGAAGAAAGAAATAAAATTAGATATATTAGAGAAATAGAAAAAGCATTGTGTGATTATATTAAAAAAAATTATGATAACGTTCAATTTTCTATTGATAATGAAATAATTGATATAATGCCATTTATTCGATCTGGATTTACTCCAGAAGTAAGATATACATATAAAATAAATTTAAAAAAAGGATTAGAAAAGATATATAATGATTTTGGTGGAGATAGAAAAAAAGATATAAAAAAAGCATTAAAAAGAAATATACAATTTATAGTGGATGAAGAAGTTCATTATTTTGATACGAATAAAGCTATGAAATGGGAAGCAAAATATGGCTTTGAATCAACATCCAATTATGTTGAACAGTATATAAGGGAATCTATAACAATGAAAAAAGGTATGTGTTTTGTTGCAAAAGAAGATAATAAGATTATAGGTGGTGTTCATATTGCATGGGATAAAAGAAACGCATATATAATGTACTCATATTATGAAAAAAATAAAGATGATGTTGCAATAGCTTTTATTTACTATAAAATATTCGAGTATTTAATTAATAATAAAATTGTAGAATTTATAGACTTTGAAGGTTCAGTTTTTGAAAGTATAGAAAATTGGAATATATCTTTTGGTGCATATCAAAGTAGATTTTATAATTTACATTGGAATAAATATAATAAACCATATTTGAATTTATATGATTATGGAGAAAAGTAGGTGGAATATGAGTGATAAAAGAATTTTAGCGCTAATGTATGATTTTTATAACAAACATATATTAAGAGATCAAAATAAAGATATTGATTATTATATTGATCAAATTAATAAATACAATGCTAAGAATATTTTAATCGTAGGTGCTGGAACCGGAAGAGTTGCTGTACCTCTATCTAAATATGCTAATATATTTGCATTAGACTTTGATAGTGAAAGATTAGAAATATTAAAAACAAAAAATGAAAAAATTAATACTTTTTGCTGTGATTTTAAAAATTTTAATTCAAGCAAAAAATTCGATTTAATAATTTTTCCGTATAGTACTATTCAATTTGGTGGCGATAAGAATAAAATTAATATACTTTTAAAAAAATTGAATAATGTTATGTCTGAAAGAACAATTTGTATATTTGATATATCAGAAAGTTTTAATAATAAAATTGAAAAATTAAATGAATTTTTGTTTACTGATTTTTGTAATGAAGTACAAGATCAAGTAGAAGTATATTATTCTTCAAAAAAGTATGAAGATTATATTGAATTTTTTATTGAATATAAACTTATTAATACAAAAAAAAGTGTAATAGAAAATGAAAAATATCTTTATTATGATCAGCAATTATTTGAAAAAGCATTAACTCAAAATAAATTAAAAATTTTAAAAATTGATGATGGATACGGTAATGGTATTTTAAAACATAAACATCTTTATCATTGTAATTGTGAGAAAAAACAATGAATTATAATTTGTTAATTGGTTCAAAATTTGCTAGAAAATTTAATAAAACAGATGGTGTAATAACTTATTCTGGAACATTGGCAATTGAAATTGCTTTATGTTGTCTTAATTTACCAAATAATAGTAAAGTGCTAGTTTCATCTAATGTTTGTTATTCAATTGTTAATACTATTTTAAAGTTAAATTTAGTCCCAGTGTTAAAAACACCAAAAAATAATTTATTTTTTACAGATGAAGATGTATTAGAGGTTTTAAATAGTCAAAATATTAGTTGCATATTATTAGTCCATCAATTTGGATTATTAAATGAAATAGATAAAATAAAATATAGAAATAAAGGTATTAAAATTATAGAAGATATTGCTCAAGCATGGAGTATTGATAATAGAAATAAAAATTATATCATTGGTGAAAATAGTGATATTGTTGTTACTTCATTTGGAATAACAAAACCAATAAGCTATGGAATTGGTGGGGGTTTGTTTTTTAATAACAAACAATTTCTCGAAAAAATAGATTTTTATGATAATTTTAGTAGAGAGAAAAATCCAATATTATTGTCATATACATATCCGTTGTGTTCTAAAATGAATTATAATAAATTAAAAAACATTGCTGATAGTGTTGTAGAAGAACAGAGAAATAATGCAAAAGAATATTCAAATATTTTAAAGAAACAGGAAAAAATAAAATTTCTTGATAGTAATATATATATTGGTAATGTTTGGCATAGATTTCCAATATGGGTAGAAGATCAAACTTTATATAACAAAATTGTTCAATTGTTAAAATATTCAAATTTAGAATATCAATTGGAACATGAAATAAAATTAGAGGATTTGCCGATATGTATTAATTGTATTAAAATAGAAAATAAATGTAATAAATTTTATCCTATCCTACTAAGGACTAGAAATTTAAATATAATCAAACAGTTAGATGAACTAAATCATTTAATAAAAAGTATTAATTAAATAATATAAGCAAAAAAACTGGTGAATTATTTAATTATTTTGTATTATGTGTTATAATATTGTGGAATTTTATTAAATTTAAAATAAAATGAAAGAGGTGATTACTTTGATAGAAGTAAGTGTTAATGGCGCTATAAAAAATTTTGGATTTAAGAATATACTAGATGATTTTAATTTAGAGGCTACAACTGGTGAGCGAATTGCTTTAATTGGCCCTAATGGCTGTGGAAAAACTACATTATTTAAAATAATTTCTGGAGAAGAAAAATTAGATAAGGGAATTGTATCTACTAGAAAAGGTGCAACAATTGGTTTATTATCACAACTTCCACCAAAAGTAACTGATGATGTTACTGTTAAAGATATTTTATTAAGAAGTTTTAAAGATTTATTTGACTTAGAAAAAAAATTGAGAGAATATGAGGAAAAACTAGCTTCTATTGATTCAAGTAAGTTGGATTCTTTGCTTAATTTATATGGAAAAGCACAGGAACAATTTGCTAATATGGGTGGATATGAAATTGATGAAAAAGTTAGCAAAATATGCAATGGATTTAAAATATCTGAAGATATGTTATCAAGGAGTTTTAATACTTTATCAGGTGGAGAAAAAACAATTGTAAATTTAGCTTCTTTGATAATTAGTAATCCAGACATATTACTTTTAGATGAACCAACAAATCATCTAGATATTGATACTTTAGAATGGTTTGAACAGTTTTTAAGTAATTATAAAGGTACAATTATCATAAGTTCTCACGACAGATACTTTTTAGATAAGGTTGCAACAAAAACAATATTAATTGATAAAGGAAAAGCAGATGTTTATCATGGAAATTATTCATATTATTTAGAAGAAAGTGATAGAAGAGCATTAGCTGAATTTGACGAATATAAATCACAACAAAAGCAAATCGATGCAATGAAGGAAGCGGTAAAAAAATTGAAAGAGTGGGGAGAAAAAGGTGATAATCCACGTTTCTTTAGAAGAGCTGCTTGTATTGAACGTAAATTAGAAAAAATGGAAATGTTGGACAGACCTGAAGCAAAAAAACAATTACCTCTTGATTTTGAGATTAATGGTCGTTCTGGTAAAGATGTTTTAGTTGCTGATGATTTGGGAATAATTGTAGGTGACAAAATTTTATTAGATGGTGCAAATTTATATTTAAAATATGGAGAAAAAGTTTGCTTAATGGGAAAAAATGGAACTGGGAAGTCAACATTTATAAAAAATGTATTAGGTAAAGAAGATGATATTTGTCAGGGTGAGATAAAGTTAGGTAGTAGTGTTAGTATTGGTTATATACCACAAGAAATAAAATTTGAAGATGAAAATTCAACCGTATTAGAAACTGCTAGAAAATTCTATGATGGTACTGAAACACATTTAAGAGCTTCATTAGCCAAATTTTTATTCTATGGTCAAAATGTATTCAAAAGAGTTGGAACATTATCTGGTGGCGAGAAAGTTAGATTAAAATTATTTGAGTTAATTCAAAAAAAAGCAAATTTGTTAATTTTGGATGAACCTACCAACCATATTGATATTGATACAAAAGAAATGTTGGAAGAAGCATTGAGTGAATATAAAGGAACATTGTTTTTTATTTCTCATGATAGATATTTTATTAATAAACTTGCAGAACGTGTAATAAATATTGAAGAACAAAAATTTAATGAATATTTAGGAAATTATGATTATTTTAAGGAGCAAAAGATAAAAAAGTTACTTCCTCCTGAAACTAATTCAAAAAAAAGAAAGTAAGGAGATTGAAATGATAAATTTTAAATATAAATTGATAGATAAAGTCGAAAAGTTTATAGAAAATTCAACTTTAGAAGAAATAAATATTGGATGTTCTGATTCTCAAGTTATAAAAGTTATTAAAGATGAAAGTATATATTATTTAAAAATTGCAAAAAAAGGAATGCTAATTCAAGAATATAATGCACTGATTTGGTTAAATGGAAAGTTATCTGTTCCTGAAGTCATTTTATTTGATAATAAAAGTAATAATGAATTTTTAATTACTAAAGCAATTCCTGGTGAGATGGTTTGTTCATCATACTATATTGCAAATCCTGATAAAGCAATTAGAATAATAAAAGAAGCCTTTTTAAATCTTTACAAGGTTGATATATCAGATTGTCCATTTGATGTATCTAATCACTATAAGTTAAAATTAGTAGAAGAAAATGTTAAACGTGGTTGTGTAAAAAATGATGATTTAAAAAAAGAAACTTTAGAAAAATTTGGCAATGTTGAAAATGTATTACAATATCTTAAAGATAATCAATTTGAAGAAGAACTATGCTTTTCACATGGTGATACAAGTTTGCCAAATATATTTTCTTTAAATGATAATTTTTCAGGATTTATAGATGTTGGGGAATGTGGAATTGCTGATAAATGGTTTGATCTTGCTATTTGTGAAAAATCAATCAGAAGAAATTTTGGTGAAGAATATATAACAAAATTTTATGATGCATTAAATATAAAACCTAATCGAGAAAAAATAGATTATTATTTATTGATGATGGAATTATATCCATAATTAATGTAAAATATAAATATTATATAAAACTGCATAATTGCAATAATAAACAAAAAATGTGCAAAAATGCAGTTTTTGTATTGACAAAAATAATAATTTATTATAGTATATAAGCAATTTTAAGAGGTGATTTAAATGTTAAATACTCAATCAATGAATCTTGATTTAATTAGAACATTTGTAATTGTAGGGCAATCAAAAGATTATAATGATGCAGCTTCTAAATTAAAAATTGATGCAACAAATGTCTCAAGACATATAAAAGCATTAGAACAATTAATGGGAACTAAACTAATTAATAAAAATGCTAAAAATTATATAGAATTAACAGAAGATGGGCAAATTTTATTTGATGGTTATGAAAAAGCATATAATTTATTATTTATAACTGAAAAAACTTATTTACAAAGTAAAGATTTGAATAGTGGTAAAATATCAATAGGAATATCAGCTGATATAGAATCAACTGTATTAATAGATAAAATAGTATCATTTAAAGGCAAATATTCAGATGCAGCCTTTAAGACAATAAATTTGCCAGCAAAAGATTTAACAGAAAAATTATCGCATTATACATTAGATTTTGTAATTGATGAAAAATCAGATAATTATAAAAAGAGTAGTGGTGTTAAGTCTATTGATTTATACGAAGAAAAATATTGTTTAGTTTATAATAAAGATAAATTTAATATTAATGATATAACAGATTTAAAAGATATGCCTATGATATTACCTGTTAGTACAAAGAAAGAAAGAAAAATTTTTGATAATTTTTTAGATAAAAATAATTTAACTAGAAAATTATCAATAGAAACATCAAATTATTTATCAGCTATTGAATATGCTAAAAAAAGTTTAGGCGTAGCATTAATACCAAGTAATATGGTAGATAACGAATTAGACCATTTTGATATTGATATATCTAAGGTAATTACACTTAGTTATATTGAAAATAACCTATCACCTTTAAGTATTGAATTTTTGAAAGAATTTAATTAAAGTTTTTGTTATTTAGTATATAATGATAATGATTAGTATTTAAAAACTAAATCAATATTAAACTCCATTTTCTAATTAATAGATTATGGAGTTCTTTTTTTTTGCAAAAATGCAAGTACGATTGCAAAATTGAATAGCTTAAAATCAGACTACTTATGTTACAATAAACACTAATTTAAAGAGGTGGTTTGATGTCTGTAATAGAAATGCACTCTAGTTGGTTAGCAATTAATTCAATAGTAGGTTGTCCTAATAATTGTAAATATTGTTTATTACAAGCAACAAATGATAATAATTGCTTTCCAAGGCAAATTGTATCTCCAAAAGAAGCTGTCAATCAATTACTTGAATATAAGTATTATGATAAAGATATACCATTATGCTTACTTCCTAATACTGATGTATTTGTTAATCCTAAAAATATTGACTATTTATTGGATTTACTTCAAGAAATTGAAAACCAAAATGTAAAAAATGATTTAATAATTATTACAAAATGTAATATAACTGATAATGTAATAAAAAAAGTAAAGAAAATAAAAGAAAAAGGTCAAAATATAGTTTTTTATATAAGTTACTCTGGTTTAGGAAAAGATATAGAACCTAGAATTTCAGAAGAAACTTTACAAAATAATTTTAAAAAGTTAAAAGAAAATAATATTGATGTTATACATTATTTTAGACCTTTTCTTCCTCAAAATTCAGATCCAAAAAGAATTGAAGAAATTTTAAATTTTGTTAATAAATATACAGATGTTTCTGTTACAACAGGACTTGCTTTAATTGAAACATTTATTGATAAAATAGAATGTTGGGATGAAGTAAAACAAAATAGAGAATTATGCTTAAAAGCAAATTGTGTATGGCCTGAATCTGCATGGAATTATTTTAATAAAGATTATTCACATAAACAACAGATATTCCAAACTAATACTTGTGGTTTAAACACTAAATTAAAAAGACCATCTACTCAATATTATGGAACAGAAGAATGTTTAAATTATAATCATTGTAGTAAAGAGCAAAGAGAACGTTGTAAATTAGCACATCAAGAATTGAAAAAAGAATTAATAAAAGAAAAATGCTTAATACTTCTTAAAAAATTAGGATTTAATACAGAAAATATAGAATTTAATTTTGATAAATTTGGAAGCCTTGAATTAAAAAATATAGATTTAAAGATTAGTGATGCTTCATATTTATCTTATAAATTAGGAATTAAGGTATATATATCAACTAATAATATTGTATCTAATACTTATAATTCAACATTAAATGGAGCTAAACCATTAGTTTTAAAGGTAGGTGGTAGTAATGGAAAATGTAATTAAATTTTTAGATATTCATTATCAAAATGCCTTAAAACTTGTTAGTGATTTTGATATTACAAAAGAGAATGATTGGAATACAAAAGATTATTTAAATGAATTATATGTTCAATTAGGACATGTTTATAATGTATTATTTTCAGATAATAATGTTAATGAAGAAAAAAGAAAAATAGACAATTTAGGTGATGAATTATCAGATGTATTGCTTCAACTAATTAATTTATCTAGAATTTTAAATATAAATATGTATGATATTAAAAATTATGATTCATATAATTATAATGAAGTAAGTGGTTTATCAATTTTATTGGGACAATTAACAGAAGCAATAATGGAAATGAATCAATGTAGATTTAAAAAAGATAGATTTGGATTTAATTCTAGTTATGAATTTGTTAAAGATAGATTATTAAAATTATTTATAATTACATATAATATTGCTGATAAATATAATTTAAATATGATAAAAGAATTTAATGATATGTTAATAGATGCAAATAATTTTTTAGATAAATTCAGAAAAGGCGAAAGAAAATCTAAAGAATATATAGATATTTATGATAAAAATGAGAATTATATAGGTTATTGTGAAAAGGATAAAGCGCATGAATATGGTTATTGGCATAAAGTATTTGGATGTTTAATTTATAATAAAAAAAGAAATAAAGTTTTCTTTCAACTAAAAAATCCAAATCATAATAAAATCAATGAAAAACCTTTATTAGAAATAACAGCAGGTGGACATCTTATTTCTGGAGAAACCTTAAAACAAGGCGTTAGAGAAATTAAAGAAGAAACTGGATTAAATGTATATTATGAAAAACTTCAATTTTTAGATCGTAGAACATGTAATAAAAAAATTAATAAAAATCACATAATAAAGGAATTTCAATATTATTATTCTGTGGATTTAAATATAAATATTGAAAAATTTAATAACTATGATAAAGAAGAAGTAATTTCATTTATTGAACTTGATATACATGATGTTTTAAAATTATTAAATAAAAAAGAAAAAAGCATTAATGGAAAAAATGATATCGGTGATACTATAAGAATTACATTAGATGATTTTGATGATGCATTTATAAAAGATGGTTTATATGTTTCGCTTCTTACAAAGTTAAATATAAAAAAAGGAATGAGTAGTATGAATAAAAAATTAAAAAAATTATATAAAATAACTAAAAAAGAAAAAAAACAAGATGAAAATAAGTTTTATTTTGATAATGGCAAAGTATGTAATTCAAAAGATTATAAAAAAGATGGAATAAAATATTGTGTTCAAATAATCAATCCAGATAGAAATACAAATAATTACATAGTTTGTTTACTTGCAATATTTAATCATAAACCAATACCACAATTATTAAAAAGAGAATTCAAAAGTAAAAATGGTACACAAAAATATTTTAATAGTTTATGTGATTTAATTCAAAATAATACAAATCAAGAAATTATTGATAAATGTTATAGTGAAAAAGTAGTAAATGTTGAAAAAAATATTTTTAGAAAAAAATTCAAAATTTTAGTAAATAAATTTAATTTGTAAAAAATCATTTGAAAACTATATAAAATAAGGTGATTTTTAGTATTTTGGTAAAATAAATTACCAGTAAAATTACCAGTTGAATTATATAAAAAATTTATATTAAAATTCCTATAATTTATGGTATAAATTTGGGTATTGCCTTAGGTAAATAGTTATGTTACACTTGTTATAGATAGGAATATTTCCAAAAAAGAAACTCCTATCTTTTATTACTTTTTCTTTTTTTTAACTCTTTTAACTGCATTTTTGCATATAAAAATGCAAAAATGCTTGACATTTGCAGAAAAAGTTGTATTATATACTACAATTATTGGTTTATGCAGTTTGTAAACCTGATTATTAGTGAAATTCTAGTGGTCAGCAAGATATTGAAGTATATACATAAACAAGAGAAATTACTAGAATAACACTAGTTGTTTCTCTTTTTTCATTAATAGGGGGGATTTTATGAGAGCACTTTTAGCAAAGAAGTATATTAATGATTTTGATATAAAACAAATAAGTAAAGATATATTTGATTTGTTTGATGAGTATAATTATAAAAAAGAATTAGCTCAACAATATTTATATGGATCATTAAGTCGTAAATTGCAAGATACACCTGAATCTCATAAAGGTGGAACATCTGATCCGGTGTATAAAGCTGCAATTAAAAGAGAAAAATTATTAAATTATGTAACTGAATTTGATACTAAAATTAAATTCTTAAAGTTAAGTTTAACTGATGATGAATTAACAATATTTCGTTATGGAATAGAAGAAAGAGAAACAGATAAAGAAATAATGAATAGAATATGTAAATCATATAAAACTTATCTAATTATTAAAAAGAGCTGTTATATTAAAGTTGCATTAAGATTTAGTTTAGTAAGAAATATGGAAAATACTGTATTTAAAGCAATTAGTGTGTTTGACTAATTGTTTTTTTCATGAAATATAAGGGGGTGTGAAAATGAGAGAAATAAGGGTTTATATTCCAGAGGATATGCTTATGGGTATTGACAATCGTTGCAAAGAGTTAGAAATGAATAGATCTGAATATTTAAGAACTTTAGTTTATTTAGATAGTTCAGTTCAAAGATATCAAAAACTTACAAAATATGCAAATATAACATATAATAATATTAATGATATTCATTCAGAATTAGGAATTTATGTAACACCAATTCAAGAAGTTCCAATATTTAGTATGGAATAATGCTGACAAGAATTTAAAAATACGGTATAATGTAAGCAAATATTAATGGAGGTGTTCTTTATGAAAAACAAAAAAAGAAAACTTCTTGTAATCTTATCAGTTATGGTATTACTTATATGTAGTATCGGTATCATTCTTTATACAAGAGTAAATTCAAATACAAAAGATAAACAAACAAATACAAATGTCATGAAAAAAGAAGAAAAAAAGAAAGAAGAAAGTGATAAAGTTGATGTTCAAGAAGAAAAAACAAATGAAACAACAGAAGAAAATAAAACATCAACAAGTGAAGTAGAATCAAAAGATAGTAATAATGATAAAAATACATTAAAAGAAACTAAAAAAGAAAATAGTAATTCTACTATTTCAAATAATGATTCTACTTCAAATAATAATTCAACAACACCTAGTTCTTCTACACCTAGTTCAAATAATACAAATACAACAACTACTCAAGAAACACCTAAACAACCTACAGCATGGGAACAACTTGGTATATCAGAATATGATTACTATAATAGTCCAATGTTAAAATGGCAAAAAGTAACTCATTCTGATTTTGATAGTTGTGATGCAAGTGGTAAAGAAGCTATAAAAGTTAAAATTAATCCAGAAACTGGTGAATCATATCAAGATTATACAAGTTATTGGTGTTATGGAGTAAACAGTTATTCCGGAAGAAGTTTGGGAGTAATGTTGGATTTAGAATAGGCCTTTATAGGCTTTTTTTAATGATTAAAAGAAAGGATGAAAATATGAAGTTTAAAACGTATGCAACAATGGCACTACTTTTTTTAGTTGGTGTCTTTTTTGTTGGAAATAATAACGTTCATGCTGAAAAATATACTGGACAAGCAATTTGGCCAAGTGAAAATATTGATGGTGTATATATTAAAAAGGTAAGAAATGATGGTACAGTTAAATATCAGCAAGCACGTTTTATTAGAAGAAGTGAAGATAATAAATTTGTTTATTGTCTTCAAGCTTTTGCAGACATAAATAATAATTATGTATATAATGTTACTAGACAAGATTATGAAACTATACTTGGTCTTAGTAAAGAACAATGGAAAAGAGCTTCTTTATTAGCATACTATGGATATGGTTATAATCAAGATGGATATAATCATTCTGAAAAAAAGTGGTATGTTATATCACAAATTCTAATTTGGAGAACAGTAGAACCAAATGCAGATATATATTTCACTAATGGTTTAAATGGAACAAGAAATGATAGCCTTTTTGTAAATGAAATTGCTGAACTAGAAAGTTTAGTAGCTAATCATAAAACAACTCCTTCATTTGATTTAGGAAATAATACAATGACAATTGATAGTACACTTAATTTGAATGATAATAATGGAGTTTTATCTAAATATGATATTAGTAGTTCTAATAATTTAAATGTTAGTAAATCAGGTAATACTTTATCAATTAAAGCAAATTCTATTGGAAATGGAACAATAACTTTTACAAAGCATTCTAATCTATATGATAGTGATCCTGTTCTTTATTATTCGAATGGGTCTCAAAATGTATTTAGAGTTGGTAATGTTGATCCAATTACATCATTAATAAATATTAAAGTTATAGGTGGTAAAGTTACAATTCATAAATTAGATAGAGATAGTGGTAGTTCTACTGCAAGCGGTGAAGCTACATTGGAAGGTGCTAAATATGGTATATTTGATAGTAATGGAAATCAAATAGAAACTTTAATTACAAGTGCAGATGGTACAGTTCAAAGTGGTAATTTACCATACTTAGGTAAATATACAATTCGTGAGTTATCACCATCAAAGGGATATGAACTTGATAAAGTAGAATATCCTTTTGAAATAAGTGAGAATAATTTATATCCAAATGTGACTGTTCATGAACAAGTAATTAAAAGGCAAATTATAATTAGAAAATATTATGCAAATGGAGAAACTGGAAAATTAAAACCAGAAGAAAATATTATTTTTAAATTCTATGATAAAAGAGGTAATGAAGTAGCAACTATTAAAACTGATAAAGATGGCTATGCAACATTGAATTTACCTTATGGTACATATACTGGTAAACAAATTACAACTTCAAAAGGACATGAAAAAGTAGATGATTTTGAAGTAACTATTGATGAAAATTCACCAGAAGTTATAAAATTATCTTTTACTAATGCTCCTATAAAAGCTAGATTAAAAGTTGTAAAAATAGACGCAGAAACAAAAAAAGCAATAGCAAGAAGTAAAATAAAATTTAAAATTTTTGATATTGATAGAAATGAATATGTTTGCCAAACTATAGCTTATCCAAATGCTAAAACTATATGTGAATATGAAACTGATGAAAACGGAATGTTTTATTCACCATTTGAGTTAAAAACTGGTAAATATAGATTAGAAGAAATAGACCAAAAACTTGATGGCTATTTATGGAATAAAGAATCTAAAGAGTTTGTAATTGATGAAAATTCTAATTTTAATACTGATAATGAATTGGGTGTTATTTTTGAAGTTCAATTTGAAAATAAACAAGTAAAAGGAAAAATTGAAATTAAGAAAAATGGTGAAACTTTAGTAATTAAAGATGGATATTATAAATATGAACAAATGCCACTTGCAAATACAGAATTTGAAATTAAGGCTGCAGAGGATATTATAATAGGTGGTAAACAATATTATAAAAAAGGTGATGTGGTAGCAGTTATTAAAACAGATGAAAATGGTATTGCAAGTTTAGACAACTTACCATTAGGAAAATATATACTTTCTGAAAAGAAAACAAATGAAAACTTAGTATTAGATAAAAAAGAATATTTATTTGAATTAAAGTATAAGGATCAATATACAGAAAAAATAATTCAAACATTTGAATTTGATAATCAATATAAAAAGGGAACTTTAGATTTCAAAAAAACTGATCTTACTACAGGAAAGGAAATCCCTAATACTAAAGTAGATATTTATTATATTGATAAAGATAATAATAGAAAATTAGTATTTACAGGAATTACAGATGAAAATGGAAATATAAAAATTTCTGATTTGTTTGTAGGAAAATTTGTAATTGTAGAAACTGATGCTGCTACAGGTTATAGATTAAGTGACGAAGAAGTTATTTTTGAAATAAAAGAAAATGGTGAAATAGTTAAGGCAGAAATGACTAATGAAAAAATAAAATCAACTATCAAAATTCATAAAATCGATGAAAATGGTAATCCATTACAAGGAGTAAAGATAGGAATTTATGATTTAGATAATAACTTAATATATAGTGGTATCACAGATGAAAATGGTGATATTGAAGTAGAGTTAGAATATGGATCATATTATTTTCAAGAAATAGAAACAATAGATGGATATATATTATCAGATGAAAAAGTATATTTTGATGTAAATAATGATGGTGAAATTATACAAAAAACATTAGTAAATAAAATAAAAGAAATTGAAGTACCTAATACATTATCAGATAGTTATACAAATATAATTGCTGGTATTATTGTTTTAGTAGGTTCAACATTAATTATTATTTCAAGTAAAAAGAAGAAAAAATAAATTTTATAAAGAATGGAGAAATTGTCATGATAATATTAATAAGTATAATTTTAATAATTATATTAATAGTTTTTTTATATAGTTGTTGTAAAATTTCTTCAAAATGTAGTAGAGAAGAAGAAAAAAATATAAAATAAATAAAAGAATAAATTAGGGGTTTTTATATAGATTGTTATTGCTATAAATAAAAAAAGGGGGAATAAAAAATGAGTAGTATAAATAAATTTTGTGTTATGGGAAGATTAGTTAGAGATCCAGAAATAAAGGAAACCGAAAATGGTAATAAAGTAGCAAATATAACATTAGCTGTTGATAGAGATTACAAAGATAAAGATGGAAACAAAATAACAGATTTTTTAAATTATTCTTTATGGAATAAAGATGCAGAAAGAATTAAAAATTATAGTGCAAAAGGTTCACATGTTGTCTTAGAGGGAACTTTTAATGATAAAGTAATTGAATTAGATGATGGGAAAAAAATTCATACATTTAATCCTGTTGTTACTAAATACCAAAGTGTAGAAAATATTAATAAGATTGATAATAAAATTTCTGATGTGAAAGAAATTGATATGGAAAAATAATATGATAGATACTAACAAAATATATAGTTTAGAAGAATTATTAAATTTATATAATATGTATAATTTTGAATTTAGATTTTATGGTAATAACGAAAATGGAAAAATTGATGTATATATGAAAACAGATATAGATAAAATATCTGTTTTTTCATCAATTGTTTCAAACATGACAAAAAAAGAATACATTAGTCTTAATGAAGAAGAAGCAAAAAAACTTAAGTTTAAATTTGATAGAGAGGTGGAAGAAGTGAATTTGGATATTGTAGCAGTAGTTTTAAGAACAAGTGATGTAAATATTCCATCAACGAAATATTCATTAGATACTTTAGATAAACTTACAAAAGAACAAGATCAAGAAGTAAGAACAAATAAAGAAGGCGAACAAGATGGAATTTGTTATTTAATAGTTGATCATAATACTGGATGTAATTTATATGATGGAGTTTATATATTTGATAAAAACAATAAAGGCTTGATAGAAGATTTAAAAGAAAAATATGAAATAGAATCAGATGAATTAATTAAAGATAATTTAAGATTGATTTTAAACTATTGCAAAGAAATAGATACAAAAGAAATTATTAGATAATATTTTATAGAAAAAAGGGGGAAATGTATTGAAGAAAAAATTAATAAAATTAAAGAGTAAAATAAATTTAAAATTAGTAGCTACATTAACTTTTTTATTTAGCATAATAGGTAATGTAAAATCAGTATATGCTGTTGATAAAATTGAAGGTGGAAATATAACAATAGATTCACTTGGAACTATAATTAAAAATTTAGCAACAAAAATACAGATTTTTGGTATTATTATTTCCTTTATAGCATTAGTAGTTTTTGTAATTCAATTTATTATTGGTGATGATGAGACAAAACAAAGAAGAAAGAAAACTATTTTATATACTCTAGGTGGTGTTGCACTTTTAATTTTAGTCCCATCAATTATCAATTTTGTTATTGATACATTGAAATAAGGATAAATTATGATTTATACTTTAAGTATTGCGAGTGATATTAAATATAGTGTACTTGATATATTAAGAGGTCTTGGAATGGGAATTGTTAACATATTGTTTAAAACCATAGATGTTTTATATGATGTAGCACATAGTATTAATGGTTTAAATTTTATACAAATGTTAAAGAATGTTAATAATTCTCCATTTACTAAAATATTTAATGCTTTTTTTATATTGGCATTTGCACTTTTATTTTTATTTTCTGTATGGAAATTAACATTTCGTATTTTAGATGCAGATAATAATGAACAACCATTATTTGAATTAGTTAAAGAAATAGTAAAATGTGGCTTCTTAATATTTTCAGTATATCTTATATTTAATACGACAATTAATTTAGGAATAAATTTATCAAATGCTATCTATAATAATTTTAATTTAAATAATTCCACTATAGGAGATAAAATGAAAACTTCGTATTTATCTATAAATGAATCTTGTTATAAAGTATCTGGTGGAGATTCAGTAGATGCCAAAAATGTTAAAAATTTAAAAGAAAAATTAAATGGCTATTCTAATGCGAGCTCAGCAAATACCATGAAAGACTTTGAAGGATTAATTAGAAATGATACTATAACTGCTAGTGCTGTTTCTGATAGTGGTTCATTTGGGTTTAGATGTCAAATATATAAACCTGGTATTTGGAATGATAGTGAAGATTATGCTTTTAGTTATAATTTTTTGTTCGGAATTATAATTGGTGCAATATTTTTATTTGCAGTAGGATTTTCTGTTTTGATGTTAGGTCGAAGGCAACTGGAACTTGCTTTTTTAATGGTTATATCACCAATTGTTATTGCGACTAGTGTTGGTAGAAAAGAACAACGCTCAGCTCTTTACCAACAACTTGCATCATTGATATTACAAGCAGGTGCAATAATGCTTTTGGTTGGTTTAACTTCAATTATGTTTAATGCTATTCAAAATAGTGCAGACGTAAATAAACTAAATTATTTTACTAAAGTTGTCGCACAATCAGTATTATATTTAGGTTGTGCAATGATGCTTATGACTGGGTGTACCTCTTTAAATAGATTTATTGGTGATAATGTTTCTGCCAATAGTGGTAGAGATATGATGATGGCTATGAGAGGACTTGGCGGTGGAATTGCTTCAGCTGTTGGTACTGGAATTGGTAGTGTAGCTGCACTTGGTAGTATTGCCAAAGGTTCATTTAAAACTGGGAAAGGAATAGCTCAACTAGCAAAAGGTGGTATGCAAACCGCAAAAGGAATGTATCATGGAATTGCTAGTGTTAATCCAAAAATGAAAGCAGGTGTATCACGAAGAATGAATGAAAAGGTAGGTAAAGGTTTAGGTCAAGTAATGAAGGGAGCTAATTTACAACAAAGTAGTAATCCATTCGCACGAGCTTATGGTAGAATGTTAGAATCAAAAGGTGAAGGAAAAGTTAAGGATGCTGCAAGTAAATGGGATTTTACAAATGATAAATATAATGTTGATTATGTTAGAGGTGGAGTATCTTTAGCACAGCAGGGTATTAATAATATTAAAGATGGTTTTGGTGGTGCTTTTAATAGTGTTAGAAATATTGGAAATCCACATAGTAGTAGGTATCATTCAAGACCAAATATAACAGATTATGGAAATGAATCGGATAGAATTTAAGGAAAGGAATAGATAATATGTATATAACGTTAAAATCAATTAAAAGAAATTTAGGATTATTCAATTTGGAATTTGAAGATTTAATTATTGGTGGAGGTTTTATTTTAATTTTTACAATATTATTTTTATTAAAAATATATACTTTATCTATCGTGATTATTTCATTTGGTGTTTTATCATTAGTTCCTATGGATTTTAGTAAATGTAATAGAATGTATAAACTTTATATATTATTTGTTAAATATTTATTTAAATGTAAAAATTATTATTTTTATAAGTAAAGGGGGTTAATTATTGAAGATAAAAAATAAAGAAGAAAGAAAACAATGGTTAAATGAAAAAAGGAAAAGAAAAGAGGAAAACAATGTTTCAAATTTAAAGAAGAAAAGAAAAAATGAATATCTTAGTAAAGAAATTATTAAGAAAAAAATTCAAAATTCTCAATCATTTATCAATGTTAATGAAATTACTGATAATGGACTTATAAAACTAAAAACAAATCAAGTTGCATTATTTTATAAAGTAAGTCCAATAGATTTATCACTAACTAATGATAGTGAACAAAAATTATTTTTTTATTCATTGTCAAAATTATATAGATTTCCATTCACAATTAAAGCATATAAATTTGATGAAAAAATTAATCTTAATATAAATAAAGAAAATTATGAAAATTTAATAGAAGAAAACAAAGATAATAAAATTAGAAATGATATTTTAGTTAATAATCGTAATTTTATAGAAATGATAGAAAGTGAAAATATGACATCTGCTTCTTCGTATTATTTTGCTATTATTTGTAAAAATAAAGAGGCTTTAGATAAAGCAAAAGAAGATTTTGAAAGAACTTGTGATTCTATAACACCAAAATTAGATATAGAATTAATAAATAATAAAAAATGGTTAATTAAAGTATTAGCAAATTTATATTATTCTAATACTAATTTAGATCAAATTATTTATTATGATTTTATGGATTTATTATCACCATTAAAAATTTCAGAAACTCCTTCTTGTTTAAAAGTTGATAATCAAGAAATACAGATGGTAAGTATTAAAAATTATCCACTTTTTATAGAATATGGTTTTTTAGATAGAATAATAAATTTACCAAATGTTAAAGCAAGTGTAACTATTAAAGATACTATTGAACAATCAAAATTATTGAATGTTTTAAATAGTAGTTTTAAGGCTGTTTTAGCTGACTACAATTCGTCAAAAAATTTAAGTGATGTTACAGAAATGCAATCATTAATGAATAATTATAAACTGCTTATTGAACAAATATCAGCAAATGATGAAAAAGTAAAAGAAGTTTCAATTATTTTAGCTATAAGTGGGACAAAAAAACAAAGAGAAGAAATATTAAAGGAAATTAAAACTAATGCTGAATTATATCAAGTAAAAGTTGATATTCCGACTTTAAGACAAATGTCTGCATGGCAAGGATTTGAATTAACGGATAAAGGATTACCTGATTATGCAATGTTTTTACCTACACTTACTTTAGCAAGTGCTTTCTTTTTTACAGAAAATTATCATAATGATTCTACAGGATGGTTAATAGGAGAAGATTGTAATTATGGACTTCCAACCTTCTTTGATCAGTTTAACTTAACTAAAAACAGAACTGGTCATAATATGAGTGTAATAGGTACAACCGGGAGTGGTAAGAGTTTCTTATTAAAATTACTTATTACAAATGAATTTTCAAGAGGTACGAAATTATTTTTATTTGATATAGAAAATGAACTTGAAAAATTAACTAATAGATGCGGAGGAGAATATATTGATTTGTCTAGTAAAAGTTTAATAAATCCTCTTCAAATTAGATATGTTTCAACAGATGATGATAATGAAACTTCTATTTTGGGTAAACATTTAGGATTTTTAGAAAATTTCTTTATAACAGCTTTTGAAGATATATCAGAAAAAGAACTTGTAGTTCTTCTTGATATAGTAGAAAAATTCTATAATTCAAGAGGTATTACTAAAAAGACTACTCTTGAAGAATTTGAAAATATGACGGCTAAGGATTATCCAATTTTTAGTGATTTATATGCTTTTCTTTTAGAACAACAGAAAAATACTAAAACAAAAGAATTAGAAAGAATTTTAGTTAACATAGAAGTTCTTTTAAAAAGAATGGTTACAGGGCAAGATGGAAACTTGTATAATGGTATAACGACTATTGATTTAAGTAATAATCTAGTCGTTTTTAATTTACAAGAATTATTATTTAATTCTTCTCGTAGATTAATAAATACTCAAATGATTAATTTACTTACATATTTAAGTAATGAAATTGTTGATAATAAAAAGAAAAATGATAAGAAAAATAAAAAACAAAATATGTTAATTGTAGTTGATGAATTTCATTATTTTATAGATGAGGATAATCCTACATTATTAAAATATTTTGGACAAATGGCAAGAAGATTAAGAAAATATAATGCTGGTATAGTTGTTGCAACACAGCAACCATCTGATTTGACAAGTAGTGCTGGAGTATTAAGACATGCTTCAAGTTTATTTGGAAATTGTCAATATCAAATTACAGGTATGTTAAAAGATAATGATATTCAAGCAATAGAGAAAATATATGCTAATACACCACTTACAGAAACTCAAAAAAGTTTTTTAAGTAAATGTGGACAAGGACAATTTTTAATAAATATAACAAATAAAAATAGACTTAGAATTAATGTTTTTGCAACACCTTTACAATTATATTATATGGGTGAAACAGATGAATCTCCTAATGAGGATTAATGGGTAAATTATTAAAAATTAAAGTGTCTTTAATTACTTTTGCAGTTGGTTTTCTAATTGCTCTTATATTAATTGTTGTTATAGCTGTTTGTGGATATAAAGTTGGAGAATCTTACGTTAATGAACAAGTTAATCAAATGAGGGCTAATTCGGTTGTAATTAATAGTCAATTGTATGCTGAAAGATATAGATCAATACTAAACAAATATCTAATATCAAAAGGCTACGTATCTTTAGAAAGATTAGTATTTTATCTTCAAAGAACAAATAATGTATTAGATACATCTAAATTAAGTTATGATGTATGGGAAAAAGCATATTTAGATAATTTAAACTTAGAAGAAAAACAAATGATACCAATCAAAACTATTTGTAAAAAAATTAATTCTGATACTTCTATTCCAAGTTTTACGATAGAAAATGGTTCAAATACTGATGGAATAGCAATAGATGTAATTGATTTGTGTACTGTAAATGATGTGGATATAACACAAAGTGATGATTATAATGAAATATATTATCCTTTACCATTTACTTTTCCATTGAAAGTTAACTTCACAGTTACATCTATTGCATTTGAACATAGACAAGTTGATTTAGGCAATATTTCAGAAGAGGCACAAGCAAGTACAAACTTCCATTCTGGTTGGGATTTAGCAGTTCCAACTGGAACAAACTTTTATAGTATTTGTGATGGTACTGTATCTAATATAACTAATACACAAGCAAATGATTTACCATTTAAACAATCTGGTAATTCAACAGGTAATTATATGTTGGTTACTTGTAGTAATGGATTTACGGCTATGTATTGGCATATTCAATATAATAGTCAACCATTTCAACTTAGAAAAGGTTCACTTGTTAGAAAGGGAGATTTACTTGGACGTACTTCTACCACAGGAACATCAACAGGTCCACATTTACATCTTGGTCTAAAAGATCCAGATGGAAAATTATTAGATGCTATAGCTTATATAGATTTTACTAATTATGAGGGAAACTAAAAAAAGTTTCCTTTTTAAATTTATAAAAAAAGGGGGTAAAAAAATGATATGGGTTAAAAATTTTGGAAAAATGATTAAAGAGGAAAGATTGTCTTGGGGAATGTCCAGAGGACGTTTACAAAAACTTTCACATGTAGATAGAGAAACGATTGCAGATATAGAAAATGGAAAAATATTAGATCCTGACTTTTATGAAATGTTAAATATTTGTGATGTGCTAGATACATCAGTATTTTTTTATATTGTTGATGAAAAAAAGAGGTTAAAAAATGACTAAAGACATTTTAGAAGATTTAAAAGGGGATAATAGACTTACTAATCATGTAATTGATTATTATATAGATAATGGTGATAGTTATGAGTCAGCAGAAAATTTATTAGCTAGTATGGAAGATTTACAAAAAAATGGATGTGTATCTGGAATGATAAATGAATTAATATATTATGATGATACAAATAAATTTTATGATAATTATAAAGAAGAGATTAACAACATGTTATCAAATCTAACTCAAGGAACTGGATGTTCAGTAGAAGAATTATTTGGTGATAAATTTGATAAAGATGATCCACTTATTTTAGATTATCAAAATAAAAACTTGTTAGCATGGTTTGGCTTTGAAGAAACATCGTACAATCTTTATGAAGAAATAAAAGAAAAATTAAAAAATCAAGAATTGGAGTTTGATTTTTAATATTATGAAAAATTAAATAAAAAGGAGATGATGTAGAATAAATTATTTATATAAAAATGAATTTGAAGAAATAGATAATGCTAATATAGGAAAAATAGTTAAAATAATAGATCCAAAATCTAGTTTTAATAATAAATTAATATATGTAGAAGATGGTACTTTTAATGGATTTTGCTATAAAAATTATAATACTTTTTATAATAACAAAGATGAAGTTTGTTATATAGCAGAATGTGTTTTTGATAAAGGACCTTTATTTGTTGATTATGTAAATGAAAATAAAGAAAAATTAATAAGAAAAGGTGGAATAGCAACTTTTAATTCTATTAAAGATGAGATAAAATCCGAGCTTGAATTTAATGAATATTTTTATGAATATGATAAGGAGGGTATAGTTCATACTATTGAAGCAGATAATTTTGATGATGAATTAATAAATAAAATTGCTAATAATGTATTTGATGCTGTTGATTGGCAAACCACACAAGCATATATTTGTGAAACAGATTGGTGTGAAGAAATTAAAGAATACTATAATAAAAAATTAAGTAAAGGAGAATTAGAGTTATGATGAAATACTATTGAATAACTTATCTTCTAAATTTGAAGATTCTATTTTTTACTTAATTTATGAAGAAATATTATATGACAATGATTTGTATACCGAACCAGATAATTTAGGAAGGGATGATGATTATGAACTTTGATAAAGTGATTAGTAATATGCAAGAACTTCAAAGTAAGATAAAATTATATGAAGAAAAAAATAAAAAAATAGAAGATACATTATCTTCATTAAAAAAAGAAATTTTAAAGTTAGAAAAGAAAAAAGCAACTTTAAATTATGAAATCGATAAACATATTTTAGATATTAAAATTTTAATTATGAAAGATATTATTGAAAGATTTAATTAATAGAAAGGGGTTAAAATATTGGAAGAAGATTTTAATAATTATTTAAGAAGTAATAATACAATAGGAGTATTTAATTATGGTGAAAAATCAAAAGTTATGATAAATAAAATACCATATAATAGTAAAATTGATATTTTATATAGTTTAGATAGTTATTCAGGAGATTTTTATGACTTACGTTCTCCTTTTGAATATGCAGGATTTTATGATAAAGAAAATGATAAGATATACGATTTGGATTATTCGATTCGTTGGCACATTTTAAATTGGGATTATAAAAATGATAAATTTGTTGGTAAAGAAGATTTATATAAATTAATTAGTAATGTTATAAATAATAGAGTTAATGAGTTAATCAATGATGGTAAACAGGATGCATTTAATATTAATAATTTTGATTTAATAGAATTAACTGATAAAGATGTAATTAATGAATTTATGAGTGGAGAAACTTCCTTTAGTATGAAAGATCAGATTAAAAAATATAATTCTAAAAAGTCACAAGAAATTTTAGAATATTTAACTGATAAAAATGAATTTGTAGAAGAAGTATCTAGGAATTTTATTGCAGATAATGCTGAGGATATATTAAATGATATGATAGAAAGTGAATCTAAAAGGAAGAAATTACAAGAAATAGAAAAAAATAAAAATCACATTTTTTATAAAATAAGAAATATTGTAAATAGCATAAATGATAATAATTGTAAAACAGTAAATTTAACTATTTTTAAAGATAATAAAGAACAGACATTTATATATGATGCTAAATATCTTAAAAATTATTCATCAAGTTATTTATCACAATATAATATTATTAAACTTAAGGATAGAGAAGAATTTGAAGAAAATTTTGGAAGGTCAGCTGATTTTTATTTCTCAGATATTATAAAAATTACTTATGGAAAAAGAACAATTTATGAGGATAATAATTACTTAGATAAAAACAAAGAGGAAGAAAAATGTCTATAAATGATAGAACTGATATAGATAAATTTAAATTATTTTTATCGGACTATTTAGTAAGTAAACATAATATAAATATCAATAAACCTTTTACTTGTTTAAATCCTAGTCATGAAGATAATCATCCAAGTATGAGTTATTCTAAAAAATATAATATATGTAAATGTTTTTCTTGCGGTGTTAGTTATGATATATTTGATATAATTGGAATAGACTATGGCGTAGAATCATTTAAAGAAAAATTAGAGATAATTGATAAAATTTATCCAAATATTTCTAATATAGTATTTAAAAAATATGATGTTATCGAATCAGAAAATAGTGTTATAGATTTTACTAATTATTTCAAAAAATGTATCAGTAAAATTAATGATACAAACTATTTAAATGATAGAAAGATAAATCCCAATTTATTAAAAAAATACAATGTTGGATATGATGATAAAAGAGATATGGTTGTGTTTCCAATTAATAAAAATTGTTATTTTGCAAGAAGTGTTAATGATAATAAAAAGATAAAATCTAAAGGCACAAGTTATTTATGGAATGAAAAATTATTAAATGGTTCTGATAATAAAACACTTATATATGTTACAGAGAGTATTATAGATTCTTTGTCATTAGAAACTATAGATCCAGATGTAAAAACAATTGCACTTAATGGTCTACCAAATTATAAAAGGCTAATAAATGTTTTAGAAAAAAATAATTTTAAAGGTAATTTAGTGTTAGCATTTGATAATGATAAATCAGGAAAAATGTATCAAGAAATAGTAAAAGAGGAATTAACAAAGATAAATGTTAATTCCTTTTCTACTTCTATAATTGCAAGTATAGATGTTAAAGACTTAAATGAAGCATTAATAAAAAATAAAGAATCTTTAATAAAGAATTATAATTATTTTAATGATAATTTTAAGATTATAATTAATAAAATCATTAAGGAAAAGGGGAATGATTTAGAACTATGAATAAAGAAATGAATGAAGATATTTTAAAGAAAAAAATTATAGAAAAGGATAAAGCAAAATTAAAATATAAACAAAAATTAGAATTAGTTAAACAACATTATGGAGTTGAATTTGATATTTATTATTTTGATAATTCTAATATAGAGAAAATAAAATTTTCTAATTTAGAATTTAAAACTACAGCAAAAAATATATCACTTATCTATGATAATAAAATAGGAAAATTTAATTATATTTTCTATGATTATGATAATGAACAAAGTATCAAAAATTATGATGGAAAAAAGATTATTAATGGATTAAATCGTGAAAAAAAATTAAAATTAGTTATAGCAGAAATTAAAAGAATAAATGAAGAATATCAAAAAGAATTAATTGAAATAGATAAATCTACTGAAGAAATTGGAAGTGTATTAGAATATATAAAAAATGAAGAAAATAGTTAATAGGTTCAAAAAGGGTTCTTCAAAAAGATATATATAATAAAGAAAAAATCAAATTTTTATTTAATATTGAACCCTAAAATTAATAAAAAGGTTATTTTCGCAAGTGCGAAAATGGTTGATGGTGCAACAAAGAGATTGAAAAAAGTCTTATTTTATAAGAGTTTTGAAATTTCGTGGTGCATTCCCATATCCTGTTGAACTTAATATTTTAGCTATTTTATTAAAAGGAGGATTTTAGATTATGAAATTTAGTGTTAATTTATATGAAGATGATTTAGCATTATTAAATAATTATATGAAACAAAAAAATATTAAAAGCAAATCAGATGCTATTAGAAAATGTATAAAAGAAGTTTCTAAATTAGATACAATTGAAGGTCTATTATTAGATATAAATAATAAATTAAATAGAGTAATTTATAGAGAGAATATTCAGAAAAAATTATTAGAACAGTTTTATGCTAATATGCAATTTCCAGTTGATCAAGATGTTAAAACTGAAGTAGGTTTAGCTAGATTTTATGAAAATAATAATTTCTACTTGAATAAAATTATGGATTAGCATGTAATGGAAAAAATAAAAAATTTTAAAAGAAGAAGTATTAGTTTACCAATTGAACTTGATGAAATAATTTCTATAAAATTTAAAAAAACTAATTATAGTTTTGTAAATGATTTTTTAGTTGAACTTTTAGAATTAGGTTTAATTAAATTAGATGAAGATTTAGAAATAAAAAATAAACAAATAGAAATATTAAATAAAATTGATAAACTTATATCACTTAAAGAATAATGGATTCTAAAGTTGTTTTTATCAATCATCCATATTATGCTGTTAATAATCCATCCAATAATTTAAGAATTTATAAGAAAAGTAAAAATGATGAGTGGTATTATATTCAATGTAAAAATATAAATCAATATAGAAAAGAAATAAGAAAATATATTTTAGGTTTTTATGATTATAGTAGAGATGAACAAAAAGCAAAGACATCAATGTTTGATTATTATATGGGTAGTAAAAAATCAGATGATGTTATGGAAAGAAATAAAATGCGTAGAGAAGAAATGGCTATGCTAAAAGATGGAACATTTATTAAAGATGATATGGTTGATGGTTTAAAGAATGATTGGGGGAACTATTTAGAAAATAGTAATGTTAATCTTGCTGTTTTATCTTTATATCAAGATTATGTTGATGAGAATATTGCAATTGAAGATTTGCAAGAAGAAGTAACAACTAAAATAATGCCTAAGTTTTTGAAATATTGTGGATATCAAGATCCAGCAAAAAATTTAGAATGGGTTGTATCACTTCATTGTGATAGAGAAAATAATTATCATTTTCACATAGCTTGGATTGAAAAAAATAAATGTTATAAACTCAAAAATAATAAATTAGGTCATAGATATAAATTAAAGTTAGATGAGAATGAAAATAATTTTATGAAAAGACAAGTCTCATTATCTATTGAAAGAAGTAAATTATATAAACCTGCATTAATAAAGATAAATGAAGATTTAGAACATTTACTTTCATTTTTTAATCCTAAAGATAGAAATTTTACTTTAAAAAATATTTCAGATTTATATTTAGAAGAAGATATTATTAGATTAGGTTATTTATTAACACAAGTAAGAAATAAAGATAAAAAATATATTAAGTATGGTTCATTGCCTAAAAATGAAATTGGTAAAGAAATAAGAATCTTAACTAATGAAATAAAAGATAAATTGTTTAATTATAAAAGTGAATTAAGATTATCCAAAAATGAAGTTGATGAATCGATAGAAAAACTTAATGATATTTTTTTAGATATAGATAAAAGAAATAATATTTCTAATATTGGTTTTGAAAGTGCTTTTGATAATAAATTAATTAAAGATAAATTGGAAAAATTAGATAATTATATTTTAAATGCAATAGTAAATCATGCTTTATATAACTATAATTATAATAAAGAAAAAACAAATAAGAAATCCAGTAAAATATTGTTAGAAGATATTATTAGTGAAGTAGCTATAATTATTTATAAGGACAAAGTAAATCAAAATTATTTTAAAAACAAAAAGAAATATAGACTAAAAACACTTGAAAATTATTTCCTATATGGAAATTATAGAAATTCTGATAAATTATCAAATGCTTTAAGAAGATTATCAAAAGATTCTGATGAAGCTGCTAAACAATTTTATGAAATGTTATCAGATAATGAATATGATAGGAATATATAATTAATTGTAAAATTATTTTAAAATACTTATGAATTATAGATTATTTTAATTTTAAATGTTATAATCTTTTTTGTTAGGGGTGATAATATGATATCTAATTTAGATAATTTAATTTTGAAAGAACTTGATTATCAAAATTTTAAATCAGATATAATATCTATTGTAATGGATAAATTAGATAATGATGAGGTAAAAAATAAATTTCTATCTTATATGATTGGGAATAGAAATGTTATTATCACTCTAAAAGACTTATTTTGTGAATTAAAAGAAATAGAAAAATAGTAATTTATGGAGGTAATGTATGAAAAATAAAGAAGATAAAACTAATAAAACGACATCTATATTATATTATTTTAGTTCAGTATGTTTTTATATAGCATCAATTTTTGATTTTGTTAATAAAAGTAATAGTATGGCTGTCGTGCATTTATGTTTAGGTTCAACTTTTTTATGTTTAGGAAGTGTTTATTTAAATAAAGATAAAGAAAAGAAAAAATAGTAAGTTGTAGAGGAGTAAAAAATTATGGCTGGATTTAGTATTGCAATTTTTATGAGTATATTTTATTTTATGTATTTATTTTTTATTGCTATATTTGTGGCAATTATTTTATATTTAATAATAAGTTATACTTTTGAAGGTATTTCTATTATGTGTATGGAGAAAAAGTTAAAATACAAAAATATATTTCCTGCTTGGATTCCATTTTATAATAAATATGTGTTAGGAAAAATATCAGGTAACAAGATTATAGGAATGGTATCATGCGTTTTATCTTTTATATCGATTTTACTAAGTATTCGTTTCTATATTCATCATGAATTGGAAATAGTTTTATTTATTATTTTAGTGATTAGTTTAGTAGTTACTTTTATATTAGATACAATAATATCTCATAGAATATATAAAGCTCGTACGAATAAATATGGTGATATATTAACGATATTTAATATTTTATCATTTGGATTATTACGACCTATATTTCTTTTTGTACTTAGAAATAAACCAATTAAAGTAAATGAAAACTAACAAATTACAATTTAGTGATATGATAGAAAAATAGTAAGTTGTAGAGGTGTTATAAGTTTGAAAAATAATTGTAAAATACAATATTTTAATAAAATTTTGCAGTTTGAGAGAAAGGAATATCGGTAAATATGAAAATAAAGCAACAAAAACAAATAAAAGAATTTTTAAATGTAGAATTTGAAATGAATAAAGGAAAAGAACTGTTTGCTAAGCAAGAAATAATTCTTAACAAACTCATTGAAAATATAGAAAATAAGTCAGAGAATCAGAGAAAAACTCTTATTCAAACAATTCTTCCTCGAATAGCTTTGTATAAAGTTTTTGTAAAAGATGGGTTTTCAGAAGAGGATGTATATAAGTATATGCAAAAATATATGATTGATAAGGTGGCAATAAAAAAACATTCATCTACGGCAAAAATGGAAATAATACCGGGATTTTACTCAATTTACAGTAATATATTTCTTAAAATTATGTGCAAAACTGATTTGCAGGAAAGTGTACAAAATTACGGTAAAGATTATTTTGATGTAACTATAAAAAAATGTCTTTGGCATACGGCTTGTGTAGAAAATGGTTGTGAAAAGCTATGTCACCTGTTTTGTGACGTTGATAATGTGACATATGGAGGATTAAGGAAAATAGGTTTTACACGAACAAAAACATTAGGCTATGGTGGAGATTGCTGCGATTTTCATTTTTATAAAAAGAAATAATAGAAAGAGGGAATAGTTATGAACTTGATTTTTAGTATTATGGGATTAGTCGGAGGTTTACTATGTTGTGCTGGCGATTTATTATTTGACTTAAAAGGAAAAGACAATAAAAAGTTAGGAACATCAAAAAATATTGATAGTAATTGGAGCAAAATGTCTGAATGGAGATTTGGAACATCTATTATATGTGTAATGGTTGGCGAAATATTGGTTGGTTTTGGATTTTATGCTATAGCAGATATGATTAGAGAAAATAATACACTACTATCAAATATAATTTTAATAACAGGATTTATAGGTTGTGTAGGTGGATTATTTATTCATTCTTTATTATGTGTTCAGGCAGTTATTTATAAAAGAATTACTGATAATGGCAAAACAAATTTTGAAATTGCGGACAACACATTGGAAGGTTTCTATAAAGCTATAATGTTTCCATTTTTTCTATTATATTGTATTTTAATGATTGCAGATATATGTGTTGCAATAGCAGTACTTAGTGGTGATTTAGGTATACCAAAGTGTATGGCTTTACTAAATTCAGTAGTATTCTTAATTATAGGTGTAGTGTTTAGAAAAATTAATCCTGATAAATTTCAAGATTTACCAGGAATTATAATGCCAAGTTTAGGATTAGCAATGATAGGTGTTATTGGGATAGCAGCATATTTAATTTAAATAAAGAAGAATTATGATAACATCCTATACATTAAAAGATAAATTACAATTTATAGGTGAGATTATATTATAAACAAAGGAAATAAAATATTTTATTATAATGCTAAAATTTATAATTTTCGTGATATAATAAATGCATAAGTGGTGATGTATGATGAGTTATAAAGAACTTGAAAATATATTTAATTCATCTAATGAACTAAAATTTAAATTATTTGGTTTAGAATATATAATTAAAAAAGTGGATAATGGTGTAGAGGTATATGCAATTTTATATCAGAATAGAAAAAAAGTGTATTTGTCTTTTCAAGATGCAATGAATAACTTTACTATCTATAATGAATCTCTTATAGATAATATAGATAGAATAAAGTTATAATGTTTTTAAAGATCATTTATTGGTCTTTTTATTTTACTTAAAAAAGGGGGATTTAAAATGGATAATATGAGAAAAAAATTAAGAGCATTTGAAATATTATGTGGTGATTGGGATTATAGAAATATTGATATGACAGAACCACATTTGCAAGGTATTGAAATAACTGATAATGATATTTTAGTTAATTGTGAACTATTTTCAACAAAACTTGACGATTATGTATTATGTCCTGGTGGAACTATTAGTGATAAAAATATAATAAAAAAATTTGAAGATTTAGATTTATCTAACAAGGAAAAAGTATTAGATTTTATATCTGTAATTAATAATCATATTAACTGGGAAGAAGTAAACAAAAATCTAAGTAATGAAGTTGATAAAAAAATTATTGAGTCAGATGAATTTGATGATTTTGAAGAAACAATAGTACCAGCTAAAAAATTAGGAGAAGGTTGGGATTGGCATATGTATGATGATGGATCTGGTTATTTAAAGTCTCCAGAAGGAAAAGAATATATGAGTTATGATTTATGCACTAATGAGTATATGCTTGATAATAATTCTGATTGGGAATTTTTTCCGTTAAGTTATTATTATATAGATGGAATAGAACCAAGTGAATTTAAACCATTTGATTTTATGGAGAATGAAATATTTGAGAGAGTATTATCAAAAGAAAAAAATTGTTTGGAATTATAAGAAAGGAGAAAATTAAATTTGAGTATATTTCAAGATTTTGAAACAATAAGAAATGATATTGGTCATGAAAAATATGATATGATAGAAAAATATTTAGAAACTATTTGCCCGCAGAACAATATTAATAAGTATTTTAAAGAAATGAATAAAATATGGGAATTTCCACCTATTGAATGGAATGACAGAGCAGATAGGCTAAAGAAAAAATACAAAATCGTTTTATTGGATGACATTTTATTTAAAAATGAAGAATTGGCAAAATATGAAATTTGGTATAATGAGACTTGTTTGAATAGAAAGGTTGAAATATTAGAAACGTGGGCTACTGATTATGATGATATACGTTGTAATGCAATTTTATATCAAAATGATAATAAAATAGGCAATATAGTTGCTAGTTATGATGAATCTAGTCTTAGACATTCTATTGGTGATGAAAATTCAGAAATGAATGAAGAGTTTGTTAAGCTTGCTTTTAAAAATCTAATTTATGAAGAATTTGATTCATATTCAAACTTACCAAGAATATCAGAATGTTCTAAGTTATTGCAAGATATTTATGATGATGTTTGTGTATCTGATTCAACTATGTGTCATATATCAAATGATGATTGGAATAATTATTATACTGATACTTATTCAGAAAATGATATAGATACTTTATCAAATGAAATAAAGAAATATGGTTTAGAAGAAGTAATTATAATAGATGATAATAATTATAAAATTATAGGATATGGTGATCTTGAAACAAGGTTTATAAATGATAGAGAAATAAGTTTAAACTATGAAAATGATATAGAATTATAATTAAGAGTAAAGAAGGGAGAAATGTTATATATGAAATTAATAACAAAAGAATTAGAAGAAAAATTTAAAAAATATCCTCTTGGAAGTCAAGATGGATTAGGAAAAAATACAAAAGTATTAGTAAAATACTTTAATCCGGCAGGAGCAGGGACTTGGTTAATTACAGAGGGAAATAAACTAAAAAATGGTGATTATGAAATGTTTGGTTATTGTCATTTAGGGGATGATGAAAATGCTGAATTTGGGTATGTTTTATTATCTGAATTGGAAAATATTAAGTTACCTTTTGGATTATCAATAGAAAGAGATTTATATATGCAGAATTGTAATATAGTAGATGTAATGAAATCAAGTGGAATAACACCACCTGATTTTTTGTTGGATAATCAAGAAAAATTGAAAGAGTCACGCTATTTTGATGTATTAGTTGATGATATTAAATCTATGTTAGACAATGAATCATACACAGTAGCAAGAGTTTGTGATGGTGTTAATTCTGTAGAACTTCACTATAATGATGGATTAGCAACTATTGAATATGGAACTAGAATTGCTGATGATGAATGGGAAAGTGAAGTAGAAGAAATTTCTTGGTTTGATAAAAATATGAATAAAAACGACTTGCAAAATAAATTATGGAATTTATTTGAAGAAAATTATGGTAAGGAAGATGAATATGAGTTATAGTGATATTTATACAGTAAGTTATGATAGTTTAGATGTATTTAAAACAAAGCGAGAAGCACAAAAATTTTATACAACTTGTTATCATAGTAGTGAAGGAGCAGAACAACAACGTTATGCTTCTATTTTAGTTGATCTAAATTTTAGTAATTTAGGAAAAGATAATGTTAGTAAAAAATGTGATGAAATTCATATTAAAGCACAAGAGAATAAAGATAAATTTATAACAATTAAACTTGATGATTATTTATCTATTAATAATGCAATTAAATATTATGAAGAAAAAATAAAACCAATATTAAATATATCAGAAACTTATGATGTAGATTTTACTGAAAAAATTCCATTTGAGTGTTTTGGATCAGATGCCGATATTTATACAAATTCTAGTTTTACTGATTATTATAGAGAAATATTAGAAGATAGAAATGTTAATATAGACAGTATATGTACTAATGATTGGTCTGATGGGAAATATAATTTAATAGTTAATGGAAAAGATTTTAAAGTTACAGCATGGGATAATTTAAAAGATGTCGTTGACAATATAGATTCAATAATAAATTGTCTAAAAAAAGAAGAGGTGATGGAAAAATAAATGGAAAGTTACATTAAAATTAAATCTTCTACAAATAGAATGAATGAAGAATTTACTAATAGTAATTCACCGTATTATTATATTAAATATTTTAATGGTAATGATAATTATAAAGGTGATGATGAAGAAGAAATTGTTTTTGAATGTTTAATTCGACATAATGAAATTGGTAATAGAAGAATAGAAAGGTCAGCACCATATACTTTTGAAACATTAGAAAAAACTTTGGAGAAAAAATGCAAAGCATATGATGATGAACAAAAAGAACTTGAAATAGAAATGTAGGTGATAGAGTTGAATAATTATGATTTATTAAAGAAAATAAAAGTATTTTATGAAAATATCAATGATATAATGAATTTGGAAAATTTAGAGTTAGATGATAATTATAGTAGTTTTTTAGAAAATACAAAAAGTATGCTTAGTAAACTATATAGTAATGTATATACAATGATAAATAATAACAATGAAAAAGTTTTGAAAACAGATTCTGTTTGTTATGATTGTTTGGATAAATTAAAAATAAGTGATTTAATTGATTATGATTATGTATGTGAAAAGTGTGATGAAAATTTTTATACTTTTGAAGTAACTGATAAAGATGCTTGGTATAAAGAAACAAAATCAGTAATAAAGTATAAAGAAATTAATTCACTTTTAGAAAAAGGTGGTACAGTTGAAATATCTTCTTGTGCTATTAACAATGATGTTGGTGGAACAATAATAATTAGAAATTCAAGATTTAAAGATGAAGTAGATGGAATGAATATTACTATTGAATATCCAAATGGGAACTTAGAACATACTAAATTGGAAAGTACAGATAAATTAGTTCAATTACCAATTGAAGTAGAAATTTTAGAGAAATTTTATGATTATGAAGTAGTATATAAATATAAAGGAAAAATTCTCAATGAAGATTTAATTAAAGAAGTTAGTTCATTAGGTATAACTGGTCATAAACTTGTTGATTATAAAAAGTATAATAACAAAGAAATTTACGAAGATGTAAAGAAAGCAATGAAAAATTACAATCCATCTATTGTATATTTTTCAGAATCTGATATTGTGAAAATTATAGAAAAAGATGAAAATAAAAATATTGGTATTGAATTATAAATTATTAAAAACATGGAGTTAATAATATAAATGGATAATATAAAGTTTAATGCAATGACCTCTATTGAATTTTTAATTTTATTGTTAGTAATATTTGCAATTATTTTTATTCTGTTTATTGAGCCAAGATTAAGTAAAAGAAAATTAGAAAATAAAAATGAACATGGTTCTAGTAAATTTGCTGATATTAAGGAGATAGAAAAAAATTTTGTAAAAGAAAAAATAAATGATATTAATAGTATAGGTTTTCCAGTTTGGTATGAAAAGAAAAATGGACATTTTCAAAATGTTTATTTTGATAATAAAAGTCCACATTATTTATTTATAGGTTCAACTGGAAGCGGTAAGAGCGTAACAGTTGTAATACCAGAATGTTTAATGTTTGCAACTGCTAAGGAAAAACATAGTGTTGTAGTTACAGATCCTAAAGGTGAAATATTTAGAGCAACAAGTAAGGTGTTTGATGAAAATGGTTATGATGTAATAACAATTGATTTTAGAAATCCAACAAAATCTAATAGGATTAATATTATGCAACCTATAATTGATGAATGGAAAAAGTATTGTGAATCTAATGAAACAATGCTTTTTCTTTTTACCCATTTCATAAAAAAGAACAGAATTAAAATAGAAAGTATTTTTGATGATAAATATATAGAAAAAATAAAAGATAAATATAATTTAGAAGATTATTTAATTGATATTATAAAAAGCAATAAAAATAATATAATTGAAATGTTATCAGATAAGAAAATTTATGAAAAAAACTTTCTAAAAAATGATTTAAAAAATAATATATCATTAAAAGAATATATTTCATCCAAATCAAATGAAGAATTAATATTACTGATTAGAGAATATCAAAATTCAAGCTCTAAATATCAAGCCGAATCCAATAGATTAGTAATATCATTAGCAGACTTGATTTTTGTTGATAAAGAAACAAACGATAAATTTTGGATTAATAGTGCTAAACAATTATTTATTGGTATTGTAGGAATTTTTTTAGAAGATTATCAATCTGGATTAATATCTGAAAATAAAATTAATATCTCAAGTGTTAAGAAATTTCAAAATTCCTCATTAATAAAAGAAAATCAAAATTATTTGCAAAAGAATATAAATAATCGTCAATATGGTAGTTTATCTAAAGATTATTTAATTTCTATTCTTTCAGCAGCAGAAAATACTTATAAATCAATAACCGCTGTATTTGGTGAAAAAATGGCAATATTTGATGATTTAAATGTTGAAAATTTAACTAGTATTAGCGAATTTCAATTTACTTCTTTAGGTAAAAAACCGACAGTTTTATATCTTATTGTTCCAGATGAAGATAGAGCATACTTTCAACTAGTTACAATTATAATTGGTATGTTAACTAAGGATTTAACTAAATTTGCTAATATTTCAGAAAATAAAGGAACATTGCCAGTAAAAATTGAGTGGTTATTAGATGAATTTGCAAATTGTCCACCACTAAGTTCAATTGAAACTTTAGTTTCTGTTGCAAGATCACGTGGAATGAGGTTTCAATTTTTTATTCAATCTTTCGCACAATTGGAACAAGTTTATGGTAAAGAAGTTGCAAATATTATTATAGATAATGTTGCACTTTGTTATCTTAAAACTAATAGTGTTGACTGTGCTGAGAGAATAGTAAAAAAACTTGGACGTGAAACGATAGAAACAAATTCAATGAGTAAAAGTACAGATATGATGAAAATAGGTGCTAATAAAACAGTGTCATTAATGGGAAAGGATTTATTAACTGCCACAGAAATAATGTCATTAAAATATAAAACTATTATTTTTCCAACAGTAAGTAATCCAATTTTTAGAGATACTTATTTATATTACGATTTATTTCCACAATATAAAAATGTTTCAGTTTTAGAAAGAAAAACTAAAACATTAAAACGTGTAACAAGTAATTATTATACAGTTGAAGAATTAAGAAAAAATTTAGAAATAAAAAATCAGGAAAAATTAAATCAAACAACAAAAAATATTCAAATGCAATTTCAACAAAATGTTCAGAAAGAAATAAATAAAGCATTAAAAAATACAGAAAATAAATTTATTGAAAGTGAAATGATTGATAATAATTTTATAAATAATTTAAAAAATAACTTATTCAATGGATATAGTGTTTCAATAAATAAAGATAATAATTCATTTTATTTATTAATTCATAAAATAATTAACAAAATGGAATTAAAGAAATTAGAGGATTATATAAAAATAAATTATAGTTTTGGTGTATCAAGAAATTTAAGTAAGGGATTCACCAAAATTACAATATGGGATAATAAAAAGGAAAAGAAAATATGAAAAAAATAGGAAAAATATTAATTTTAATTGGAATAATGATTTTTACATTTTATTATATTTATAATAAATCATTAGAAAACAAAAATAATCATGATGTAGAAAAATATATAGAAACAACATCAATTAGTGATAATACTGATATTCAAAATGAAGAAACTAAAGAGAATGAAACATATTCTGTTAAAGAGGAAAATAAATTTGATATTCAATATACAGCAGTATTAGAAATACCTAAAATAAATTTAAAAAGAGGTGTTGTTAATAACACTAAAAACTTTAATTCAATTAGGTATGCAATTAGTGTAGATAATAGTAGTCATTATCCAAATGAAAATGGAAATTTTATTTTGTATTCACATTCCGGCAATAGTAATATTGCTTTTTT
>OGGC01000097.1_pt1 | contig 75226 bp, 58 predicted proteins | sample 1571181 | NCBI WGS metagenome assembly OGGC01 (sample SAMEA2581930, study PRJEB24529) | metagenome | biome: Human gut stool | place: China | collected 2011 | reverse complement strand
CTTCTTTTGTTACATATAATAGCTCTGTATTATTTTGTGCATCTCCTATTATACATTCATCATCTTCTTTTGGTAATTTTGTACATGATATTGTTGTTTCTATTGTTAGTGCCTTTGTATTTATTTTATCTAGTGTTCCATATGTTGTTTCTCCATTAAATTCTAAATACTTATCTTTCCAGTTCGCATTCGTTATTGTTGCATCTAATTTATTTTCCGTTTGATCTATCCATAATGTTTTATTCTCTATATCTTCTGTGTCCATCTTTTTCTTTAGCTCTTCTGGATTATTTGAATATTTATTTTCTTCGTATCGCAATAATATATATTCTTTCTCATAATCATCTACATCCTTTGCATTCATTTTTGCATTATCCATCTGCTCTTTATTATATTCTCCTACATTATTATCTTCTTTTATTATTTCTTCACTTCTATTTTCTATTTCATCTTTTACTTCATTTCCGTCTATAGACTGATTACTATTATCTACTTGATTTTCACCTGATTGTTTATCTTCCTCTTTGCTGTTTTTATCATCAACACTATTGCTCTGATCTTTTACTATACTTATTGCTCTATTTCTTCCTAACCTCATTGTTGCAATCTTACTTAATGCCTTTGCTCTTGATGCTGCTTTTAGGTATATTACCTTATAACTTCCTGATGTCGTTGTATATATTGTATATCCTGACCTTGTCGTTGTTAGCGCTCCATTTGTTGCTCCTTGCAATCCTTGTACTCGTCCATTATCTAAATACATATATGATTTTGAACCTGTATTTTGCACTCCGTACGTTTTTCCTGTAACTTGCTCTGATGTTGTACTAAATGTCGCTGTCCTTGTTCCTACATGCGTTGTTCCCGCATTTTCTGACCAATTTATTATACCAGCATATGTTGTTCCTTTTATTATTGAATTATTTTCAATTTGTATATATCCATCAAAATTAAATACTCCATAATCACCAGTAATATTTGAACTTGTTATAATTGCTCTTCCATCAACAACCTGTACTCCAGAATATGTTGCATTTACAGTACAACTTTCAATTGTACTTACATTGTCTTTCGCCGAAATCTTTATACCTTCTTTCTTAGATGTTACTTTTACCTTTGATAATATTATTGCATTAACAGTTGTCTGTATTCCCATTCCATTTGATGTAATTGTTGCATTTTTCATTTGCAATGATGTAATTGATGAACTTACACTTAATACTGCAACTTTTGTTCCTGTATAATTTATCGTTCCTGACGTACTTCCTTTATGATTTACATATAATATTCCATTATTTCTTATTGATTCTTTTGTTGTTAATGTCTTTCCATTTAGCTCTAAATAAATTGTCTTTCCTGATGCTACACCACCTTCCAATGGTTCTGTATTACTATTTTGTTGCATTTGTATAACTTCTCCTGTATTAGCTTCCATAAACGCATAACACAATATATCATATGTTTTATTTGTCGTTGTATTTTTATACACTGGCCTAAACCACCTTACATATACGGTTGTACTATCATAGAATGTATAACTTGTATTTGCACTATACGCCGTTCCTGTTCCATCAGTCTTACTATTCCATCCACTAAATGTATATGATGCATTCGCACCTGATTTTACTAGTGCATATTCTTCTGTATTATCTGGCATTTTTACACTTAAACCTGTTCTACTACTCATAGTATAACTACAATATACATTTCCAGTTATTGGTTTTGGATCACTTTTTCCTGATGTCGCTCCATTACTATCAAATGTTACCTTTATTGAATATCTATAATTTGCATAATATGTCGTATTTGCTGTCGTTGGAGTTACATTTGTTGCATTCGCTGCTGAACTTGTCGATACTCCGTTATATGTGTAAGTTCTGTCTAATGTTTTATTTGCTGATACCTCTTTTGGTACTGTTATATTTCCATTTACTGTCTTCATACTACTTGTATTTGTAATGTATGATTTTGTACCTGAAGCTGTTTTTGAAGCTGCTCCATTATTATAGTACCAAAATGTTGCTGTCACTGACTTCTGGTAATATGCATACAATGTTGTAGACGCTGTACTTGTTGGTGTCCTTTCATATATTGCATTTAAATCATATGTCCAATTTTTAAACGACGCTGAATCATACGCTGATGTTGTACTTGGAACATTCGTTGCACTTAATACATAATTACTTCCATTTGAAAGCGCCCTTCTTCTTGTACTACTTGGATTACTTGCTGTAACCTTTGAACCATTCCAATAATAATACGTTACTCCTACATCGTAATATGCATAATACTTCGTATTCGCCGTTGTTACACTCGCTGCTGTTAACGAATTCGTCGATGTTGACACTCCTGCATATTTCGTTCCATATATTCCTGTACTTCCTGAAACAGCCGTTGGTATCGTTATACTTCCATTTACAATACCTCCTGTATATCCCATATACCTCGTTCCAGGCGCTGTTGTACTTGACTGTGATATTGCATATTGATCTGTTCCTGGATGATAATAGAATGTTGCTGTTACTGTTTGCTGATATGATGCGTAATATGTTGTATTTGCCGATATTGTTATACTTCCACTCGCTGCTACAGTCTTTGCCGCATTTGCCGCAGTAGCTGTACTCCAATGCCTAAACGTATATCCACTTGGTGTTCCTAATGCCGCTGGTGCTGTTATTGCTCCTTTTGTAGCAGTGTTATATATTGTTGTAGGAACTGTTTTCGTTTGATTATTATAATATTTAAACGTTCCAGTTAAAGTTTTACTATATATTGCATACAATGTTACATTAGATGTTCCCATTGCTAAGCTTGAAAGCTTCTTCGTAGCTGTACTTGATGTATTCCATCCAACAAATGTCCAACCAGACTTCGTTGCTGTCGGCGTTAAATCTACATTGCTTCCATATGCAACTGACGCTGTTGTTTTTGTCGCCGATGTTCCTCCATTTGTACCATAATTGTATGTTACTGTATAATTATTTACTGTCCAACCAATAGTTAATTTTGCAGTATATCCATTAGTTGAAGCTAATCTTGAAAAGGCCGTACATTGTGTATCACCATTGTGATCGGTGTACCATCCAGTTCCATTCCATCTATATGCTTTTGTATTCTCTGCTCCCATAGTATATTTTACTGAACTATTCCATGTATATCCAGTTCTTGTTGGAACATTACTACATTTTACTTCTGTAAATGCTGTTCCAGATACTGTTTGTTTAACACCCGTTGTACTTGTTTCAATAATATCTGTATATAAAATATTTGAAATTGTTGGACTGCTTGAGCTAATATTCACCGTTCGTTTCAATGCTCCTGCACTTGATAATATTTTTACTTCAAATGTATTGTATACATTTTGAAAAGTTAAATTATATTTATTTGTAGTAAATTTCAATGAAACACTTGTCGTTCCTGTAATTGTTCCTGTTAAACTTCCTGATGCAACTCCATTGTACGTATGTCCTGTTGTTGCTTTAATATTATTTATTGCATATTGTGTTCCATATGGCCACTGTTTATAATAATCTGTTACACCTGCTGAATCATTTACTCCATTTATATCAACATTTGCCGTTCCATAATCATTTATTTTACCAACACTTGAACTGTCACAATTTCCATTTAAGTCTAAATAATATTTATTAACTGTCCAATGCGCGTAATATGTTGTATTTGATGATGGTACTGCTGTTGTTGTTGCTATTTTTGTTCCTCCTGTTGGTGCTGTATACCAGCCTGCAAATGTATATCCAGTTCTTGTTGGTGTTGGCAATGTTGACAATGTATTTCCGTAATTTTTTGTTGCAGTTGTTGTATTTAGTGAACTTGTTTTGGCTATTTCTAACGAATGTATATATAATATATCTCCATCTTTCCAGCCACCTGATGGATCATAAAATACAAATGCATTATATGAATTATCATTTGCTTTAAATGTATATGTCATCCTTTGCCAACTTGTTGATACATTAACTAATTTTCTGCCTCCTTGTTCTTGTCCTGTAGTAGCAAGTGTAATATTTCTGCTGGCTTTTAGATATACACTCCATGTATATGTCTCTCCTACTGTTAATCTTGTACATGATAAATATGGTCCTCCACTTGTTCCAGCATTCATTGTAAATTGTACCTCTCTACCATATTTAGCAGATAAATTTTCTATTGTCGTCTTAGTTTTTGTGCTTGTAGTTGCATATGCATATGAACCAACTAATACTGAATTTGTAGCTAAATCACCTGCTAAATAGTTGTTATCATAAGTTACTGTTACACTTGGAACAGTGATTGTATGTGTCGAAACATTTTTGCTGTTACCAAGATTATCATACACATATATATGTGTATAATATGTTCCACTTTCATTTTTGTGTGCTTTTGTATTTACTCTGTATACCCATGTTGTTCCATCTGATTGTTTAGTTCCTGTTGCTGCGGTGCTATTTACCCAATCTGATTGTATATCGTCTTGTCCATTAGCACTTGTCCACGTTGGAAATTGTACTCTATTAACACCTGAACCAGCATCTTTTACTCCATATACATACACATCATACCCTGTTGGAGTTACATTTTTTATCTCTGCACTTGTTATTGTTGGTGCTGTTTTATCTATTTTTATCAAAGTTGAACTTTCAGCACTTATATTTCCAGCATTGTCTATTGCTCTAAAATATAGAGTCTCATTTCTATCTGCTGCCCATGAAGTATGACTACTATTATTGTTATCAAAATCTCTCCACGTATTACTTGTTCCACTATATTTTATTTGATATTTTGCAATTCCAGACATTGCGTCTGTCGACGTTACTTTCGTTGTTACGCTTTGATTTGTCCAATTTCCTCCACTACTATTTGTTATTGTTGGCGCTGCTGGTGCTGTTTTATCTATTTTTATTGCAGTCGAACTTACAGCACTCACATTTCCTGCATTATCTATAGACCTATAATATATAGTTTCATTTCTTGCTGCTGACCATGTATCTGTTGATTTTGCATCAGCCCAACGATTACTTGTTCCACTATATTTACACTGATATTTTAATACCCCTGACTGAGAATCAGTTGAACTTAATGTGATTGTTACATTTTTATTTGTCCAATTTCCTCCACTACTATTTGTTATTGTTGGCGCTGTTGGTGCTGTTGTATCTACTTTATTTGTTGTTACTGCCTTGCTTGACACATTTCCCAAATGATCTTTTACCCATACATAGTATGTTCCATTTGTTGTTAAATTTCCTACTTTTGCTGTTAATGTCTTTTTATTGGCTTTTGTTAATGTATCAATTCTTGCCCATAGCTCTGTTCCTTGAAAAACTGGATTACTTGGCCCTGGTATTCCTCCATTCCATGCTTGATATGCTCCTATAGCATATTGCCACCATGCATATCCTACGCTTCCATTAATAAACGTTTGCGAAGCAGTAGATTTAGTTAATCCCCCCCAATAGTTCTGATTCCAATCAATATGCACTGCTGAATATCCTGGTGCTGTCTCTGAACCTGTTCCATTGGCGACAGTTGTTGTTACAGGGTTTGCTGTTTGTTTCCATCGATTGTATTTTCCTGATATGTCTCTAGGATATTGCAACATAAACTCCCAATTTCCTGTTGAATCTTTGTAATTATCAAGTGTACCTAAAGCACTATATTTATATGCTGTATCCACAGATTTTGCTTCTGTTTCATTTGCAAATAACGTACTTCCTCCTCTATTATTATGATAGAACACCCTAGCCCATGATGCTCCATTTTCTCTCTTTGTCTGTACATTCGATAAGTCTATGTTTGTCGTTTCTATCCATTCTGTTGGTGCTGTATTTGTTGTTGTTACTGCGTATGCACTTATAGCATTATTATCTGTCGCATTTATCGTTACATTATTAGAATAATCCCATGCATTAGATGGTGTTACTGATGATATTGTTGGTGCTGTTTTGTCTATTTTTATTGCTGTTGAGCTTTCTTTACTTATATTTCCTGCATTATCAACAGCTCTATAATATATTGTTTCATTTCTGCCTCCTGACCATGTATCTGTTGATTTTGTATCAGTCCATTGATTATTTGTTCCGCTATATTTATACTGATATTTTAATACCCCAGACTGAGAATCCGTTGAACTTAATGTGATTTTCACATCTTGATTTGTCCAATTTCCTCCACTACTATTTGTTATTGTTGGCGCTGTTGGTGCTGTTCTATCAATTTTTATTGGTATAGAACTTCCCTCACTCGCATTTCCTGCTTTATCCACAGCTCTGTAATATATAGTTTCATTTCTTTCTGCAGACCACGCATCTGTAGTCGTAGAAATATCTTTCCAAGAATTACTTGAACCACTATATTTTATTTGATAATTTGCTATTCCAGAATTTGCATCTGTTGAATTTAGTACTAATCTTATATTTCCGTTATTCCATATATCATCTGATGTTATCAAATATATGTCATTTAATTCAAAACTTACTCCACTAACACTTCCTATATCCACTCTTATATTATCATATGTTCCTTTTGGAATATCAACTTTAACTTCTGTTGAACCAGCTGGTGCTCCAACCTTTTTTGAGTTTGCTTCACTATATCCTGCTCCTCCTGTAGAATAAAACACTTGCAATGTTTGTAAATCCTTTTCTAATGCTTTATTAAATTTTACCCTTACACCTGTTACATTTGTATATTTATTCACTCCAGAAAATGAAATCGTTGGATCATTTGATGTTGCAGTATATGTACTGCCCGATACTGTTAAATTCGTTACACTATGTGAACAATTTGGTAATATTCCATAACTTTTTTCTATTGTCGGTGCTGTTGGTGCAATCTTATCTATTTTTATTCCTAATACTGTTTCATATGATATTACACCATTATTATCTATTGCTCTAAATCTTATTGCTTCATTCCTTGTTACTGTATATGTTATTGTTCCTATATTACTACTTGTAGTTAGATCTCTAGTTGTCCACGCACCATTTTCATACCATTGATATGCTTTAATTCCTGCACCTATACTTGCAGATTTTAATTGTACCCATACATTTTGATTTGTCCATGTTCCAGCTGTATAATTTGCTCCACTTGAATTATTTAATTTTGCAGTTATTACTGGTGCTGATGGGCCAAGTACTGCTGTTTCTGTTGAACCAGATGTTGTTTTTACTACTACACAATTTGTTGCTGTTTCTTCCACTGTTTTTTCTGCTGTACCACCAATTGATTTTCCACTTGCTCCTGTTATGGCACCATCATAAAAATTTATTTTTCCACTTTGCATAAAGATTCCATAATAATTTGAACTAATTTTGGGCGATTCAATTGATACATTTCCATCATTTTTTCCAATAGTTATATTAATGTCACTATTTGACCATATTCCATATAATCTCCCTGTTATATTACCTCCAGTTATATTAGCAGTCGTACCTGCACATATTGAAACTCCAGCTTTTTCACTTGCAGTTATACTTCCTCCTGATATTTTAATATTTCCTCCTGAACCGATTGAACCTATTGTATCTTCCTTTCCTTCTATTACTCCTCCAGATATGCTAATATTACCATTATCATAATTTAAAATACCTATACCATTTTTCGATGTAAAATTTCCACCAGTTATATTTAATATTCCATTTCCATTATTTCGAATTATTCGAAATGAACCATTTAATTTACCTGCACCTATTGTCGCTGTTCCGTTATTCTTTACCACATAGTAATCTGTTGTTGCAGAACTTGCAAGTTCTGTTTCTGTATTTTTTACAAATGTTCCATTATTTGTTATTGTATCTGCTCCACTTCCTGTTAATGTTCCACTTGCTCCTGTTATTGTTAGTGTTCCATTGTTTGTTAATGTCACATTTGACATTACTATTGTTTGTCCATTTAAGTCAAATGTTATTGCTTTTGCTGCAGCCAATGTTGGTGCTGTTGTTTCTATTGCATAATCCATTGCTTTTATTGTTTCTTTGTCTTTTACTTCATTTAATGCATCTGATAATTTCATATAATATTTTGATGTTGTTGTATTTAAATATTTATACTTTTTCCATACTGCATACAATGTTATCGCTTTATCTGTTGTATAATTTTCTCCATCTTTTAGTTCTGCTGTTGTTGCTGTATTTGCTGTTGCCCAGCCTTGAAACTCATATCCTGTTCTTGTTGGTATTATTTCACTTATTTTTAATTCCGTTCCATGCACCTTTCTTTGCTCTTTTGGTGCTCCTGTTCCTCCATTGGCATCGTATGATATTTGATAACCTACATTATATGCTGGTGATATTTTTGTTTCTTCTGCTCTATTCCCTGCATTATCCAACACTTTTGTCCATATGTACCAATTCCCCCCTGTTGCTGACTTTTTTACTGTTGCTTCATTTTTAAATTCTTCATATGTTGTTGGCTCTGTTGTGTTACTTTGTGAATATGCGTAACTTAATGTTTTTAGTCCACTTCCACCTTCATCTTTTGCTATTAATTTTTTATTTATATTTATTGTTGTCTCTCCTGCTAATATTGTGTATTTTCCAGTTGCTTGTGCTAATGAATTTTGTGCGTTACTTCTTACCTGGTCTGCTGTCAGTGCTTGATTATATATTGCCACATTATATATTTTTCCTTTAAATAACGTCGAACCGCCCTTGCCGTTACGTGATGGATTTACTCCTATAGCCATTACTGTTGAGTTAGCTGGTGTTCCAATCGTACCCGTTATGCTCAATTCACCTTGCAACACTCCATTAACATAAAAACTAAGTTTTTTTCCGTCATACGTTCCAATTGCATTATATATTTCTCCTATAACACATTTTTCTTTTGATGGAATAACCTTGTATGCTCCTCCTATATAAAATGACGCATGCAGTCTTCCATTTGCCAAATATATTCCAGCTCCACCATTCTCCCAGTTCGATAAAATTACATCTTCTGCAATATTATCTCTATCTGCAGAAAAAGTTGCTTCTAATGTTTGGTAATTTGAATTCATTACACCTAAATTTGCCCATGTTGTTGTTCCATTAAACTGTAAATAGTTTTCACCCCATGTTCCATCTGTTATTGTTCCGTTTTTCTTATTTCCACTTATATCATTCCATGTTGTTGTACTTGTTGAATGTCCATTATTTGTATTTTCTATTCCATCTAATTTTGTCACAATATTTGATGTTGTATATTCGCTTTTATCTTGTATTTCTACTGTTGGTTTTATTTTATCTATGTTTGTTACTTCTTTTACTGTTTCTGGGCTTTCTCCATCTGTGTATTTTATTTTTGTATATATATTACAATTTTCTTCTACTTCAAAGTTCTTTTCATACTTTTTCCATTCTCCGTTCTCATTTATTTTATAATATACCTCTCCATTTTTCTTTGTGCTTATAGACACTGTAACGTTCTCATTCGTCCAGCTTGATGGTATTATTTCTATTTCATTTTCGCTTATTCTCACATTTCTTAATGTTACTTCTATATCTTTTTCGTCTTTTATTACATATTTTGCTAATGCCATTGTTGTTACTATTATTATTCCTAATAATATGAACGCAAATATCAAGCCTAAACTACATATTGTTTTAGACCTTTCTCTATTTTTTATTAAATTTTCCTCTTTACAGCCAGTAGGATTTTGCGTTCTTTGTTTCAAGATAGTGCCTCCCTTCTTCTCTTTTTCCTCTGTTTCTTTTTCCTATTGTTAGCCAATTTTACTTTATTGACAATTATCCATATTTTCATTATTAAATCAATTTTCCACTTTATATATTTATTTGTCAAACATGTTTTTTTCGACCCTTTTTGCGCTTTTCCTACGGATATATTTAATTATTTGTATATTTTTATTTTTTTACATTTTAATTACATTTTTATCTTTTATTTTTTCTTATAGTACTATTAGAGCAAAAAACAGAATATCCCTAATGTTTGGATATTCTGCTTTCTATAATTATATTAACTTTATTTTTTTCGCATAAACTTATAAGAATATTACCAAAATATATGCATATAACTCCCATATGTGCTAACAGCTCTCGAATCCACAACAGTCATTATCGTTTTTTTCTTTCTTCCTAAAATTAATTGTGACGAATTTAATCAATAATCAATTTTTCCACCTATTTGTATTATTTCTGCCTTAGCAACCTCATTTACACTTATTATTGTTTCCCTCCAAAACACTTTTTAATTCTGCTAATTTATGCATTAACTAAACCTAAAACTAAAATTCCTATATTATCATTATAAATTTCATCAAATTGTGAAATTGACAGTGGATTTTCTCCTAATCCAGCTTCTACTGTATATCCTGGTTTAATATGCTTTTGTATAAACCAGTCTTTATATCCCGCAAAACTAGAATTGTATGGTACTTCTGTTAATAAATACCCACTTGCTTTTGCAAATTTTTCACCAATTATTTTCGCACTTTCTGGTGCTAAGTTTTGAAAATTCCAATATATTTCTTTTCCTTGTGTATGATATGCAATTACTAATTTAAAATTATTTTTTAATGTGAAATCATATATTGCCCTAGACTCTGGCTCACTAATTGGTGTTGTTCCAACATAGTTTTTAGGAGCTGGCATTGTATACCCTTGCGAAAATTTTATCTCTTTTGCTTGTTCCCACCCAGCTGGAAATTGTAAGTTTAAATCCACTCCTGTGGATTTAAAAATATACCAACCAAGAAATTAATTTAATAAAATGCAGTAATCATCTATATTACAGAGTATTTCAATTTGATTGAAGTATTCTGTTTTTTTAGTGGATTTTTACGGCTAGAATTGGAGTAGTATATGAAAGAAAATCAAGAAAAGGTTGGGTATTATTCTGTAATTCCTGCAACTGTTTTATATAATAAAGAATTAAAAGCAAATGAAAAACTACTATATGCAATAATAACATCCCTTGCTTGTAAAGAAGGTTATTGTTTTGCATCTAATAAATATTTAGCAGAAAAATTAGATATAAATCCTAAAACGATTTCAAGTTGGATTTCTGATTTAAAGAATAACAATTTTATAGTTGTTGAACTAATTAGAAATGAAAATAATCAAATAATTCAAAGAAAAATTTATATAAATGATGTACCGTATCCATTAAATAATGGATACCACTATCAATCAAAAAATGGACAGACTATCCATCAAAAAGTGGAAAATAATAATATAAGAAATAATATTAAATCTAATAAAAATACATATTCAAATTATACAAATCAAAGAGAATATTCGGATGAATTTTTAAACAGTTTATATGCAAATTTATAAAGAAAGGACAGGTGAATTTTATGAAAAAATATAAAATTTTGAATCAATTTTTTTCTCCCAGCGGGCTAAAAAGGTATTAGGAGATTTTCTCCTAAACGGCAATTTGTGGTCCACAGGACCAAGCCGGCGAATATTGGGCATTAAAAAATGCCACAAAATTCGGAGCAAAAATCTTTGCTGTAAAATATCAAATATAGCTTTGCTAATATTGATATTTTTATAGTGTAGAAATTAAGTATGAATAAAAAGATAAAGGTGTGAGTGATTATGGAATTAAATCCAGATAATAGAACAGAAATGATAAAGTCAAGAGTATCAGAAGAAGAAAAAATTTTAATAAAAGCAAAGGCAGAATATTATGGATATAAACAATTATCTAAATATATAAGAGATTCTGCGATTTATGAAAAGGTAACTAATGTTGACTTAATAGGGAAAAATGAAATTTTAAAAGCATATTCAGATAATACACAGATATTAAAAGAAATGCATAAAAGTATAAAACATATTGCAATATTTGCTACACAAATTGATAAATATGAAAGGGAAGAACTAAAATTTAAAATGCTTGAAATTTTAAAGAATCAAAAAGAAATGATAAAGTTAATTGACAAAAAATTAGATTTGGATGTATGGCAAGAAGTAAATCATAGAAAAAAGTGTGAGTAAATAGCAAAATATTGACAAATTCTAAAAAAACGAATATAATGTTATTATAAAGTATATAATATATAGAAGATATTACAAAATAATAACAAAGGAGGTAAAACTCATGAATATTTGTAAATTAGTTTTAGAATATATTGAACAATATCCAGAAGATGAGCCAATATTTATTGAAGACATAAAAAAATATGTTATTGGGCAATACGAAGAAGATAACAAACAAGAAAACGTATTAAAAAATATAAATGTTATTTTAAATAGACTAAAAAACGAAGGTATTATAAAAGCTGAATATAAAGGAGTATATTATAAGCCTATTATTAGTATGTTTGGAGCAGTTCCATTAAATACAAATAAATTAAGAAAATTAAAATATCTAGAAGATAAAGATGGAAATATAAAAGGTTATATAGTGGGTGCAAAATTATTTAATAAATTAGGACTAACAACATTAGTTCCAAATGTAACAGATATAGTAACAAATGAATGTAGATATCATAAACAATATGATGAAAAATTAAGAACATATATAACAAAACCAAAAATAGAAATAACAAATGAAAATTATAGATATCTGCAGTTTATAGATATTTTAGATAATAAAGATAATATTCCTATTGATGCTCCAAATGTAGATGAAATTTTATATAGAATTATAGAAGAATGTAAATTAGATTTTGAAAAAATTATAAAATATGCTAGAGAAACAAATAATAGAAAAATATTAGATAAATTATTTGTACTAGCAAGATAGGAGATATAATGTTACTACATTTAAATAAATTTGAATTTCAAAATTTTATAGAAATTATTAAAGATAGAGAAGCTATAGATAGGGATATAATAGAAAAAGACTATTATGTATGTTTAGTTCTTAAAGAATTAGCTAAAAAGCAAAATTATTTAAAAGCTTATTTTAAAGGCGGTACGGCAGTATATAAAATTTTAGATACAATGAATCGTTTTTCAGAAGATATCGATTTAACTGTAAAAGTTTTATCAGAAGAATCCAATACAAGAAATAAGAAAAGATTAAAAGAATCTGCTTTAGGTTACGATATAAAAGGTTTAGAATTAATAAAAGACGAATGTATAGACAATAAAGGTAGTGTTACAGGAGTTTACCAATATACATCAGTATATGAAGATAGTGAAATACCTTTGCAAAGAGCAGGAAAAATACAAGTAGAATCGACTTCTTTTACTGTAAGCGAACCAACCGAAAAATACTATATAGAGCCTTTAATATATAAACTTGCAAATGATAAAGAAAAGAAAATTTTAGAAGAGCAATTTGATATCACAAAAATAGAAATTGAAATAATAAAATTAGAGAGAATGTTTATAGATAAAATATTTGCAGCAGAGTTTTATTATATAAGAAAACTGTATATGGATACAGCAAAGCATTTATATGATGTATCAGTATTATTTAACAACGATAAAATTCAAAAGTTATTAAATGATAAAGATGAATTAAATAAACTGATATATTACAAAAGACAAGAAGAAAAAGTACGAATTGGTGGTATAGATGAAGAAACAGAAATAAAAGATTTTAATTATTTTAAACTAGACTTTGATGATTCATTAATAAAAGAATTCGAAAAAATGCAAGATAAATATGTTTTAAATGATAAATATAAATTTTCTATTGACCAAGTTAAAAAGGTTTTAGAAGAGATACATAGGCAAATGTAAAGAATACAATTCACTCTTGGATTGCAAAAAAAGTTTCAATAGGTCTTGACAAACTAAAAAAATGAGTATAAAATAGGGCTACAAAATACAAATTGTGTTAGAAAAACTATGTATAAACATTGTTAGCAAAAAGTTAAGTAATAATGTGGTAGAAAAGCATACCACATAGATAATCCAATTATAAGAAAGTGAAAGCAAAAAGTTGCATAAATACGAAAATGAAACTATATGTATAAAAGCATATAGTTTTTTTGATATATACAATAAGGTTATAGTAATTGATAAAAATTAAATTTTATGCTAATATAAGAAAAAATATAGCAATATTGGAGGAATATAATGTATTATTCGGAAATGAAACAAGCAGTAAAGCTTCTTGCAAATGAATGGAATTTAGGTAAAAAGGAATCTGGTGCAACAGGTAATATTTGTGCTTGGATATATTTATTTACTATCTTAGAAGAGAGTGAAAAAATTGTTACTTACAAAGATGGAAGAAAATTAGTTGGATTTTGTGGATATTCAAGAAATAACTCTAAAAAACATTTATTTAAAAAGAAATTTTATACTATTGTTAAAAATAAATTATACAAAAATAAAAATATTAAAGATTTGCATGCATTAAAACAATATGAAAACAATTATGATTATTTGCCAAAAGAATTAGAAAATTATTTTGATGGAGAAGTTTCTATATTGCTAGTTGATAAAAATTATAGAGGAAAAAGTATTGGAAAAAAATTATTACTAGAAGTATTTAACCTAGCAAAAAAAGACAATATGAAAAATTTGCAAATATTAACAGATGAATCATGCAATTTTAAATTTTATGAAAATTGTGGATGTAAAAAAATTTATGAAACTATAGTTAAAAATCAAGAATATGGTAAATTAGGGAATATATCAAGTGAAAAAGCATTTATATACGAAAAGAACTTAATATAAATCAATAAAGCTAATAACATTAAAAAGATCTGATATGTGAAAACATATATTAGGTCTTTTTTGTTTGCAATATAAAAAGTACATTGACAAACACACTTGTTTTAAGTGTCATATCAAGCCATTTTCTTTAATATTCTGTATTAGATATTTTTATTAAGAACAGTTAGGAGATGATGCAAATATGTGTGAGAAAATTAAAAATACAAAAGATAAGTCAGAGTTCAATACATATTGTATTTTTACAGAAGAAAAGCAAAATATAGGAGAAACAATAGGATTAGCTTTTAAAGATTATTTAGAAAGTATAAAAGTAAAGGGTAAGTAATTATTACAAACATTTGCAAAAATTTAAAGAGCACGTTATAGTATAAACATAGATGATTACGGATAGGAGGTTAAATGCTGGATTTAATAAGTCAAAATTTTAAAGTACGGAATGTATATAAGACTATCTAGAGAAGATGGCGACAAGCAAGAAAGTGAAAGTATCGGTAATCAAAGAAAAATTTTACAAAGATATGTAAATGAGAATAATTTATGTTTAGTTAAAGAATATGTTGATGATGGGATTTCTGGAACTACATTTGATAGACCTGGATTCAATAGAATGCTCACAGACATCGAGAATAAAACTATTAATATGGTAGTAACTAAAGACTTATCTAGACTCGGAAGAGATTATATTAAAACAGGACATTACATAGAAAATTATTTTCCACAGAACAATATAAGGTATGTTGCAATAACAGATGGGATAGATACCTATATTGATAGCACAAATAACGATATAACACCTTTTAAAGCAATTATGAATGACTATTATGCTAAGGATATATCCAAGAAAATTAGAAGTGTTTATAAGGAAAAACAAAAGAATGGCGAATATCTATGTAGTATTCCAGCATATCGGATATAAAAGACATCCTAGTATTAAAAATAAGCTAATTATTGATGAATATGTAAAAGATATTGTAGAAAAAATTTTTAGTATGTATGCAAATGGACATGGTAGTGTGGAAATTGTAAACTTTTTGAACAAAAACAAATATCTATCCCCAACAGGTTATAGAAAAACAGGACTAGTGCAAGATGAGAATAAAACAAGCTATAATTGGAATGAAGTAACTCTGTGCAATATGTTAAAAAATGAAGTATATATTGGAAATACTGTCCAAAATAAAAGATCTATCATATCATATAAAGTTAAGAAATTTAGAACTGTTGATAAAGAAGAACATATAAGAGTTGAAAACACCCATGAAGCTATCATTGCTAAAGATATATTTGAAAAAGTTCAATGTATTATTGAAAAAAGAGGAACAAATACTAAACTAAAATATGATTATTTATTACGAGGACTACTTTACTGTTATCATTGTAAAAGAAAATTGCAAATTGTTTTAAAAAAGAACTCTAAAAGAAATACAAAATCACATCCATATATAACTTGTAGTGATGCAAAAAAACGAGGATGCTATCCACTAAACATGAATTACGAGAAGTTTGAAAAACATATTATTTATATTGTAAAAAAAATATGTCAAATATATGCTGACAAAGAAATTTTTCATTCAATTTATGAGAAATATCAAAATAAAACATTAGATATTCGAGAAGGATATAAGAAAAAAATAGAAAAAATTGATAAAGTAATATTTGATATAAATAATAATTTAGACAAGATGTATATGGATAAGTTAAGAGGTGTTTTACAAGAGGAAGATTATGTTAGAGTATCTCAAAAATTTAATTTTGAAAGAACAAAACTATGCAATCAAAAGAAAGAGTTAGAACAAAAATTAATTGGAACAGAAGAAAAAATTAATACTAAAAATAAAACAAAAGAAGAAAAAGAGTTAGATGAATTAATAGAGAATTTTTTAAAATTTAATAATCCGGATAAAATATTTTTATACAGATTAATCAATAAAATAGAGATTGATAAAGATAAAAATGTGTACATATATTTTAACTTTTCAAAACTAAATTCTATTAATGAAAATCTAGATGAATTTATAAAAATCGAAGAATTAATAAATGAAAATCAAAAATGCAAAGTCATGTAATTTCAGTAGTTACAAGACTTTGCAAATTGGTTGGTAGTTTTTTAAATCCACACCATTTATATTTGCCTTCCAACCATCTGGAAATGGAATCTCTGGAAAATTATTTGCAATTTGAACCGCATTTTTATATGCGTCCTCCACATTTTTTATACTACCTGTGACTAAGTCCACTCCATCTGGATTAACCATTGGAACTATATATAATGAAGTAGTATAATATAACGCTTGTGCATTATGTCCGAATATATTTTTATTTTCCACAAAAGCTTTCGCATACTCTTCCAAAAACTTCATAAGAACTAGACTAGTTATCCATTCATTTGCATGGAATGCAGCTGAATAAAAAACTTTTTTATTACCATTACCTATTTTTATATATGGCAAAGATTTATTTAAAACACTTTTACCAATTTCCCCAACCTCTAAAAATGGATAAATCAACTTTAAATTTCGAATATCCTTCTCAAGAATTTCTGAACTATAACTTACTTGTGTATCAACAACATTCCTTACGGGAACAATAATTTCAGCCCCTGGCCTCATCCTGTACATATTTATGTTTGGATTAGAAACAATTATTCTTTCAATACTAGTTTTATATTCATTTGCTATATCATAAACATTATCACCTAACTTTACACTATAAACCACATACCCCAATTTAAATTCCTCCTACTAATTATTTTATTAATTAATATTATTCAAAAAAATCATTAATGCTACTATTACTATAACCATTGTAGAAAATATTGTATTATAGCACTATATAAAAAATGAATAAATTCTTGTATTTTTCATAAAATAATGATAAAATTATGATAATATTAATATAAAGAGGTGAGAAATATGATTAATATAAGACCCGTATCAGACCTACGTAATAAATATCCAGAAATCGAGGATTTAGTTTTAAAAGAAGATGAAGCAGTTTATTTGACAAAAAACGGATATGGCTCGATGGTTGTAATGAGTCTAGAAAAATATTCCAAACTAATGAATGATATGGAATACAATGAGTATATTGAAAAATCATTAGATGAGGCAGATAAAGAAGCAGAAGATCCAAATACGAAATATTATACTCACGAAGAAATGAAAAAAATGGCAAGGAGGATAATTGATGGCGAATAGCAAATATACAATAAAATATTCCCAAACCTATATAAATCAATTTAATCACATATTAAAATATTTTGTAAATACTCTAAAAAATAAAATAGCCGCAGATGATTTTTATAATGAAGTAATTAAAGAAATAGAAAAAAGAAGTAAAAACCCAGAAAGTTATGAAAAATATGTATCTATCAAGAAGAAAAAAAGTACATACTATAGGATTTATATACGAAATTATACAATATTTTATACTGTAAAAAACAACATTATGGAAGTACGAAGAATTCTATATTCCAAAAGAAACTTTAATAATTTAGTTTAACAAAAATTTATATTTACTTCTAAATCTCCCTCATATTTTATATGGGAATTTAAAAAAATGCGATTATTAATAAATTAATAATCGCATTTTTATTATTCATCATCAGAAACTACCATTTCTTCATCATTTACTGTATCAACATCTTGTGACATTTCATCGTCATTTGATTCAGTAGTTTTATCATCTTGCTCTGTTTTAATTTGTGTATCTTGATATACTTTCATACCTGTTCCAGCAGGAATTAATTTACCTATAATAACATTTTCTTTTAGACCAATTAATTCATCTGTCTTACCTTTTATTGCAGCTTCTGTTAATACTTTTGTTGTCTCTTGGAATGATGCTGCAGATAAGAAACTTTCTGTTGCAAGTGATGCTTTTGTAATACCAAGTAATACTCTCTTACCTGTTGCAGGAGTTTTTCCTTCTGCTATAACTCTGTTGTTTTCATCTTCAAAGTCATACATATCAACTAAAGATCCAGAGAACATATTTGTATCTCCATTGTCTTCAACTCTTACTTTCTTAAGCATTTGTCTTGCTATTAATTCAATATGCTTATCATTTATATCAACACCTTGGTTTCTATAAACTTTTTGAACTTCAGTAGTTAAGTATTCAAATACTCCTGTAGGTCCTTTTATTGCTAAAATTTCTCCAGGATTTATAGAACCTTCTGTAATAGGATCACCAGCTAATACCTCGTCTCCTTCTCTTACACGTAGTTTAGATCCAAATGGTATTACATATTCTTTTGCTTCATGTTCACCTTTTATAACTACTTCTTTCTTGTTCTTTTCTTCTTTAATTCTTACTGTACCATCAATTTCTGAAATTATAGCTAATCCCTTTGGTTTTCTAGCTTCAAATAATTCCTCGACTCTAGGAAGACCTTGAGTAATATCAGCAACACCGGCAACACCACCAGAGTGAATTGTTCTCATTGTAAGCTGTGTACCAGGTTCACCAATTGATTGAGCAGCTATAATACCTACGGCTTCACCAATACTTACTTCTTGACGAGTAGCAAGACCCATACCATAACATTTAGCACAAACACCGTGTTTTGTTCTACATCCAATAACTGAACGAACTGTAACTTTTTCAATACCAGCTGCAACAATTTCAGCTGCTATTTTGTCATTAATCATTGTATTTGAATCAACTATTAATTCGTTTGTTTCTGGATTTACTATATCATTTAATGAATATCTTCCTACTAATCTTTCCTCAAGTTTTTCAACAACTTGATTTCCATCTTTTATTGTAGATACTTCAAGACCATCTTGAGTTCCACAATCTTCTTCTCTAACAATAATATTTTGTGATACATCAACTAATCTTCTTGTTAAGTATCCTGAATCGGCTGTTCTTAGGGCTGTATCAGAAAGTCCTTTACGAGCTCCATGGGCAGCGATGAAATATTCGATTGGGCTTAATCCCTCTCTAAAGCATGATGTGATTGGAATTTCAACAGTTTTACCTGTTGTACTTGCCATAAGACCACGCATACCAGCAATTTGTTTTAACTGGTCTAAGTTACCTCTGGCTCCAGATTCACTCATCATGTAAACTGGGTTTAATTTTTCAAAGTTATTTTTCATTGCAATTTTAACATCATCTGTTGCTTTACTCCAAATTTTAATGACTGCATTATAACGTTCATCGTTAGTAATTAAACCACGTTTATATTGTTTTGTTATATTATCAACTTGTTTATATGCTTCTTCAATAATTGTTTTCTTTTCTTCTGGTACTTTAACATCACTAACTGAAACTGTTATAGCACCAACAGTAGAATATTTGTAACCTGTTGATTTAATATAATCAAGTAATTCTGCTGTTTCACTTAATCCATGAACATTTATTGAGTTTGCAATTATTTTACCAAGATTTTTCTTTGTTACTACAAAGTTTATTTCTGGTTCAAATTCTGTTTCTGGATTTGTTCTATCTACAAATCCTAAATCTTGTGGAATTCCTTTGTTATATATAATTCTTCCAACTGTAGTTTTAACTTTTCCAAATCTTTCTACACCATTTTTATCTACTTTTCTCATTTTTACATATATACTTGCATGCATTCCTAAGTCATGGTTTTCATGAGCTATAACTGCTTCTTCTGGAGAGCAGAAATAGTTTCCTTCACCTGGTTCGCCTTCTGTTTCCATTGTTAAGTAATATGCACCAAGAATCATATCCTGAGTAGGTACTGTAACTGGTTTACCATCTTGTGGTTTTAATAAGTTGTTTGTTGAAAGCATTAAATATCTTGCTTCTGCTTGTGCTTCTGGTGATAAAGGTAAATGTATAGCCATTTGGTCACCATCGAAGTCAGCATTGAATGCTGTACAAACTAATGGATGAAGTTTAATAGCTCTACCTTCAACTAATACTGGTTCGAATGCTTGAATACCAAGTCTGTGTAGTGTAGGAGCACGGTTTAACATTACTGGATGATCTTTTATAACATCTTCTAATATTCCCCATACTTCTGGATGTAATCTTTCTACCATTCTTTTTGCATTTTTAATATTATGTGCTATTCCTCTTCCAACTAATTCTTTCATAACAAATGGTTTAAATAGCTCAACTGCCATTTCCTTTGGAACACCACATTGATATATTTTAAGCTCTGGTCCAACAACGATAACTGAACGTCCTGAATAGTCAACACGTTTTCCAAGTAAGTTTTGACGGAATCTACCTTGTTTTCCTTTAAGCATATCTGATAATGATTTTAAAGGTCTGTTTCCAGCACCTGTTACAGGTCTTCCTCTTCTTCCATTATCAATTAATGCATCTACAGATTCTTGTAACATTCTCTTTTCATTTCTTACTATAATTTCTGGAGCACCAAGCTCTAATAATCTTTTTAATCTGTTATTTCTGTTTATAACTCTTCTATATAAGTCATTTAAATCTGATGTTGCAAATCTACCACCATCTAATTGAACCATTGGTCTTAATTCTGGTGGAATAACTGGTACAACGTGCATAATCATCCATTCAGGTCTGTTATTTGATAATCTAAATGATTCTACAGTGTCTAGTCTTTTTACTAATTTTGCTCTTTTTTGTTCACTAGCTTTAACAAGCTCTTTTTTCAATTTTTCAGATAATTTATCAAGATCAATTTCAGCTAATAATTTATATAAAGCTTCTGCACCCATTTCAGCTTTAAAAGAACCTCTTCCGTATTTTTCTTCTGCTTCATGGAATTCTTTTTCAGATAATACTTGAGCTTTAATTAATCCTGTATTTCCTTTATCTGTAACTATGTAAGATGCAAAATATACAACTTTTTCAAGGTTTCTTGGAGAGATATCAAGCATTAAAGCTATTCTACTTGGAATACCTTTAAAATACCAAATATGAGCAACTGGAGCTGCAAGCTCTATATGTCCCATTCTTTCTCTTCTAACTTTTGACTTTGTAACTTCAACACCACATCTGTCACAAACTATTCCTTTATATCTAACTCTTTTATATTTACCACAATGACATTCCCAGTCTTTTGTTGGTCCAAATATTCTTTCACAAAATAAACCATCTTTTTCTGGTTTTAATGTTCTATAGTTAATTGTCTCAGGTTTTTTAACTTCACCTTTTGACCATTCTCTTATTAATTCATCAGATGCTAATCCAATTTTAATTTTATCGAAATTTTCTAATTCCTCCATTATAATAGGGGCCCCCTTTCAAAACAGTCTGTCTGTTTTGTTTCTAATAATAAATATTTTTAAGTTCATTAGTTTGCATTATATATTCCTTCATAACTTAAATGATCACCGCTGTACAATTCGATTAGAAATTTAAGATTACTACTTCAAATATATTATTCAATTATTGTTTTGGAATATTTTTATTAATCCCTAATTATATTTTATAATTCTCCACTTTTAATAAAGCCGTTCCGAAGAAAGTATATTATAAAAATTCCATTCCTTACTGGTCGCTCTTACTTGACTAGTGTGAATTATTGTATACTCTCGCTTAAAAGCATATAACCTTATTGTGCTCTAACTGCTTCCAAACTGCGCGTCATTGCATTTTTATAATATACTTTCTTCTTCACTACTCTACTGTTGTTGTGAATTATAATATTATTCTTTTACATTTACGTTTTTATTCTTCGTCATCAAATGAATCATCAATCATTAAATCATCTGATATATCGTTTTCATTGTATAAATCCTCATCAAAATTTTCGTCGTCTATTGGTGAAAATAGTTCGTCGCTGTCTGATGCATCTTCTGTTTCTTCGTCTGCTTCTATGTAGCTGTCTTTCATTTCGTCTTCATCAACGACTGTTTCTTCTAATGCTTTTTTGTTGTCTAAATTGAAGTCTATTCCGTCTTCAATATTTTCTTTTAATTCAAGTTCTTTATCATCTTTAGTATATAAACGTATGTCTAATCCTAAAGATTGTAATTCCTTAACAAGTACTTTAAAGCTTTCTGGAACTCCTGGCTCTGGAATGTTTTCGCCTTTAACAATAGCCTCATATGTTTTAACTCTTCCTACAACATCATCAGATTTTACTGTTAACATTTCTTGTAGTGTATATGCTGCACCATATGCCTCTAATGCCCAAACTTCCATTTCACCAAAACGTTGTCCACCGAATTGTGCTTTACCACCTAAAGGTTGTTGTGTTACTAATGAGTATGGTCCTGTTGAACGAGCATGTATTTTATCATCAACTAAGTGGTGAAGTTTTAACATGTACATAACGCCTACTGTAATTGGGTTATCAAAAATTTCTCCAGTTCTACCATCACGAAGCCATCTCTTTCCATCTCTAGATAATCCAGCTTCTTCTAGTAAATCTTCAATTTCCTCAGATTTTGCACCATCAAATACTGGTGTTTCAACTTTAAATCCAAGTGCTTTTGCAGCCATACCTAAGTGAACTTCAAGAACCTGACCTAAGTTCATACGAGAAGGAATACCTTGTGGGTTAAGTACTATATCAACTGGTGTACCATCTTCCATAAATGGCATATCTTCTTCTGGTAATATTCTTGAAATAACACCTTTGTTACCATGACGTCCAGACATTTTATCACCAACAGAAATTTTTCTCTTTGTAGCAATATAACATCTAATTACTTGGTTAACACCAGGTCCTAATTCATCAGAATTTTCTCTAGTAAATATTTTTACATCTACTATTGTTCCAGCTTCTCCATGTGGTACACGAAGTGATGTATCTCTAACTTCCCTAGCTTTTTCACCAAATATAGCACGAAGTAATCTTTCTTCTGCAGTTAATTCAGTTTCTCCCTTTGGAGTAACTTTACCAACTAATATATCTCCAGGTCTTACTTCTGCACCTATTCTTATAATACCATCTTCGTCTAAGTCTTTTAATCCGTCATCACCAACATTAGGAATATCTCTTGTTATTTCTTCTGGTCCTAATTTTGTATCACGACATTCGCAATCATATTCTTCAATATGTATAGATGTATAAACATCTTCTTTAACTAATCTTTCACTTATTAATACAGCATCCTCGTAGTTGTAACCTTCCCAAGTCATGAATGCTATTATTACGTTCTTACCAAGAGCCATCTCACCATCTTTTGTTGAAGGTCCATCAGCTAAAATTTCTCCAGCTTTTACTCTTTCACCTTTTGCAACAACGGGTCTTTGGTTTATACATGTTCCACCATTTGTTCTCTTGAATTTACGTAATTTATATTTATCTAATACATTATTTTTATTTCTTACTATTACTTCATCACCAGTTACTTTTTCAACAATACCATCATTTTTAGCAGTAACTGTTATTCCTGAGTCTTTTGCAGCTCTATATTCAATACCTGTTCCAACTATTGGAGCTTCTGGCATTAATAAAGGTACTGCTTGACGTTGCATGTTTGATCCCATTAATGAACGCTTAACATCATCGTGCTCTAAGAAAGGAATCATAGCTGCAGCTACGGAAACTAATTGTTTTGGTGATACATCAATATAATCAACTCTAGATTTATCAACTTCAAGAATTTCTTCTTTAAATCTTGCTCTAATTCTATCATTTAAAAATCTACCTTCAGAATCTAATGGTTCTGTTGCTTGAGCAATTACATATTTATCTTCAACATCAGCAGACATATATTCGATTATATCTGTAACTTTTCCTGTTTCTTTATCAACTTTTTTGTATGGTGTTTCAACAAATCCATATTCATTAATTTGAGCAAAACATGAAAGTGCTGAAATAAGTCCAATGTTTGGTCCTTCTGGAGATTCAACTGGACATAATCTACCATAGTGAGTATGGTGAATATCCCTAACCTCGAAACCAGCTCTTTCTCTTGTAAGACCACCAGGTCCTAATGCTGAAATTCTTCTTTTATGTGTTAATTCTGATAATGGGTTTGTTTGATCCATGAATTGTGATAATTGAGAGCTTCCAAAGAATTCTCTAATTGAAGATGTTATTGGTTTTGTATTAATTAAAGTTTGTGGTGTTACAACATCTAAGTCTTGAGTTGTCATTCTTTCACGAACAGCTCTTTCAAGTCTTGTTAAACCAATTCTAAATTGATTTTGTAATAATTCTCCAACACATCTAATACGTCTATTTCCTAAGTGATCTATATCATCAATTTCACCTAAACCAAAATCTAAGTTTAATAGATAACTTACTGAAGCAATAATATCTTCTGTTGTAATATGTTTAGGAATAAGCTCTTCTTCTCTTTGAGCTAATACTTTATGTAATTTTTCAGGCTCTGTTGTATCTAATATTGATTTCAATACTTCATAATTTACATATTCTTTAAAGTGTAAATCACTTATATCAACATCAGTTACAAAATTATGAATGTTTACAGTTCCATTTCCTATAACTCTGACTTTTTTATCATTTACTTTTACATCTACAATATTTATACCAGTATTTTGAATTGCTTCTGCAACATCTGCAGATATTTCAGTATCTTTTTCTACTAATAATTCTCCTGTTGATGGATCTATTATATCATCATAAGATATTTTTCCTGTTATTCTTGTTGCTAAACTTAATTTTTGATTAAATTTAAATCTACCAACTTTTGATAAATCATATCTTCTATGATCAAAAAATAATCCATTAAATAATGATTTAGCAGCTTCTACTGTTGGAAGTTCACCTGGTCTTAATTTTTTGTAAATTTCTATTAAAGCTTCGTCTTGAGTTTTAACAGTATCTTTATTTATTGTAGCTATTAATTTATCGTCTTCACCAAATAATTCAATTATATCTTGGTCTGATTCAATTCCTATAGCTCTTAATAATGATGTGACTGGTAATTTTCTTGTTCTATCTACCCTTACATTTATAATATCACTTGAATCTGTTTCATATTCAATCCAAGCTCCACGTATTGGCATTACAGTTGCATTATATATTTTCTTTCCTGTTTTATCGAAGTCTGTTGCATAATAACATCCTGGAGAACGAACTAACTGGCTGACAACAACTCTCTCAGCTCCATTTATAATAAATGTTCCACTTTCAGTCATTAATGGAAAATCACCTAAATAAATTTCTTGCTCTTTTATTTCTCCTGTTTCTCTGTTTATTAATCTAACTTTTACGTGTAATCTTGTAGAATATGTTGCATCTCTTTCTTTTGCTTCTTCTTGAGTATATTTAGTTTTCTTTTCCATATAATAATCGAAAAATTCTAGAACTAAATTTCCTGTATAATCAATTATTGGAGATATATCTTTTAAAACTTCTCCTAGTCCTTCTTCAATAAACCAATTATACGAATCTTTTTGAACTTGAATAAGATTTGGCATTTCAATTGAGTCACCTATTTTTGAAAATGTCTTTCGTGTAGCTCTTTCATGTTTTATTTCTTTTAACAAAACAAATCACCCCTATAAAAAATTAAGCAGAATAAAAAAATATATATGAAATTAAAATAAGTCCCTCTTACTGTATACAAAGTTAATTGATACTAATAAGCTTCCTGCTCTTAAGTCTATTAGTATCAACCGTTCGTATAAATAATTCCTCTTATTTTAAATTAACATAACCATGTTTATAATGGTGCAAGAAAAAGGTATGATGCCCTTTTGTTTTTTTTGACAACTACCTTCTGTACTTTTTTCTTTAAATTTATAAAATTTTTCTTTCGCATTTTTTCGCAATATATACCATATATTATAATATATTTCTATAATGCTTGTCAACGATTTCTAAGCACTTTTTTCATATTTTTCGAAGAAAAAGGTTCATCAAATGAATGTCAGTGGGAATGGTTCTTTTGGGCTGCCAATGGTTGTCAATGGGGTTGTCAATGGGGACGGTTCTTTTTGACACATCATAGCCAAAAAAATTAATATCAAAAACTAAAAAAGATGTGTCAAAAAGAACCGTCCCCATTGACAACCCCATTGACACATTTTTAGATTTTTTATTTTTTGTCGTTTTTTGAAAAAAATTGTTGCATAACAAAAAATGTATTGTTATAATTATCATGAAAATATTTAAGGAGGTGTCTTCATGGACGAAAATATGCAAAATAACAATGGTATGCCACAACAAGAGAAAAAAGGATTAGCTATAGCTTCTATGGTTCTTGGTATAACATCTATAGTACCAGGATGGTGTATTCCTTATTTTCCATTTATACTAGGTTTAATTGGTGTTATTTTAGGTGGTGTATCTTTATCTAAAAAACAAGGTGGAAAAGGTATGGCTATTGCAGGATTAGTTACAAGTATAATTTCATTAGTAATTTACTTAATTATATTAATCGCAATTGGTGCATCAGTTTCTGCTATTATGAGTAACCTATAAAACAAAAAAATGCAATTTATTATATTGCATTTTTTTATTTTAAATTTCGTAATAATCCATATATAAAAAATATTCCTATAAATATTGAGATTAGTACAATATATTTATTATTACTAATTCCTATTTTTTCTTCTTTATATAATTTCTTTTTTATATGCAAATCAATTAATACATATATCGGAATGCATATCTCTATTATCAAAATTATATTTAAAATAATTTGTATCTTATTCATCTTTTAAATACCCCAAAATTATTTCTATATATGATATATTATGTCTTTTTAATACATACCTTTGAAATAAAGTATAAAAATCATTTATCAATAATATAATTAAAAATGGTAATAATGCACAAGTATATACTGCATTATATTGAAAAGCTTCTGAAAATTTTAATTGTATTATACTTTTTGTTGCTCTTGTTAATCCACAAGAAGGACATAAAATTCCATAGTTATCATACCAAAAGCACGAAGTTTTTATTATTCCTATTTGTACTAGTACAACTAATATTATTGAAATTACGTATATTATTGCTCTTATTAAAGCAAATAAATCAATTTTTTTTTCTAATTTTATTTTCATTTTACTCTATTCCCAAATACTCATTATAAGTTACTTCTCTATCAACAACCTTATCCGCTTTAATATCAATTATTCTATTTGCAACAGTTTGAGTTAATTGGTGATCATGTGATGTAAATATCATATCACCTTTGAATTTAATCATTCCATCATTTAATGATGTAATGCTTTCCATATCTAAATGGTTTGTTGGTTCATCAAAAATTAAAAAGTTTGCTCCTGATAACATCATTTTTGAAAGTACACATCTTACCTTCTCTCCTCCAGATAAAACATTTACTTTCTTCAATGCTTCTTCACCTGAAAACAACATTCTTCCTAAAAAACTTCTTACATATGTTTCGTCTGGATCTTTTGAATATTGTCTTAACCAATCTGTTATACTTAGATCTGATTCAAATAAATAGTTATTATCTTTAGGGAAGTATGAACTTGTTATTGTTGTTCCCCATACAATTTCGCCTTCATCTGGCTCTACCTCTCCTGCGATTATTTGGAATAATAATGTTTTTGCATTTTCGTTATCAGCTAATAATGCAATTTTATCACCTTGTTTTACAGTAAATGAAACATTATCTAATAACTTTTCGCCATTTACAGTTTTAGTTATATTTTTAACTTGTAAAATATCTTTTCCAGGCTCTCTGTCTGGTTTAAAATCAACATATGGATATTTTCTGTTTGATGGTTTTATTTCATCTAATTCTATTTTTTCAAGAGATTTTTTTCTTGATGTAGCTTGTTTTGATTTTGAAGCATTTGCAGCAAATCTAGCAATAAAGTCTTGTAGCTCTTTTATTTTTTCTTCTTTCTTTTTGTTAGCTTCTTTCATTTGCTTTAATGCTAATTGGCTTGATTCATACCAGAAATCATAGTTACCTGGATATACTTTTATTTTTCCGAAGTCTACATCTGCTATATGTGTACAAACTTTATTTAAAAAGTATCTATCGTGAGATACAACTATTACAGTATTTTCAAAATTAATTAAAAATTCCTCTAACCAGCTAATGCTTTTTAAATCCAAATCATTTGTAGGCTCATCAAGTAATAATATATCTGGATTTCCAAATAGAGCTTGAGCAAGTAATACTTTTACTTTTTCTTTAGCTTCAAGTTCACTCATTAATTTATAATGCTTACTTCCGTCTATACCTAAATCATTTAATAAAACTTCAGCATCAGATTCAGCATTCCATCCATCTAGCTCTGCAAATCTTTCTTCTAATTTTGCTGCGGCCATTCCATCTTCCTCAGAAAAATCTGGTTTAGCATAAATTTCATTTTTATCTTGCATAATTTTATAAAGCTCTTGATTTCCCATAATTACAGTATCAATTACAGTATGCTCTTCATATGCAAAGTGATCTTGTTTTAATACAGATAATCTTTCGCCCTTTTCCATTGTAACTTCACCTTTGCTAGGCTCTAATTCTCCCGATAAAACTTTTAAAAAAGTAGATTTACCAGCTCCATTTGCACCAATTATTCCATAGCAACATCCTTTGTTAAATTTAATATTAACATCTTCAAATAATGTTCTTTTTCCAAATCTTACAGTTACTCCAACAGCATTTAACATTTCCGTTCCTCCTTCTTAAAATACCTGGTTATTATAACTTATTTTAGAAGAAGTTGTCAATGGGGACGGTTCTTTTTGACACACCACACTCAACCAATTACAACATCAACTATAAAAAACTTACACCACAATATCAGCTTCAATCTTTTTAAACTTAGCTTCACCTATTCCTGAAACATTTTTTATATCTTCAATCTTTTTAAATTTCCCTTTCTCATTTCTATATTTTATTATTTTTGATGCTGTTGATGGTCCTATTCCATTTAAAGTTTCTAGCTCTGTTTGTGTCGCCGTGTTTATATTTACTTTTGAACTTTTGCTTTCAGCATCATTATTATTTCCGTCAACAATAACATTTGTTCCACTAGATTTTGTGATATGATTAACATTTTTTGCATTTTTATTGTTTGTATTATTTGTTGTACTTTTGTTTTTCTCGTCATCTTTTTCCTGTAAAACATTTTCATTTTTGTTTTCATCTACATTTGGAATATTTATCTTTTGTCCATCTTCCACTTTGTATGCTAAATTAATATTTTTTAAATCTGCTTTTTCTGTTGTTCCTCCAGCCTTTTCTATTATATCTTTAATTCTATCTCCTTCTTTTGCAATAACCACTCCTGGATTTTTTATTTCTCCCATAATATGAATATAAATATTATTTTGAACTTCTGTATTATTATTTTCTGTTGTATTTGAGTTTATAGATTCCTCCGAAATTTCTAAATAATTATAGCCTTCTGATGATGCATCTTTTTTATCTAAAAAAAATAATATTATTACACATAAAATAACTATAATTATACATATAAATATATAAATTATTTTATTTTTTTTAATATTTTCCATAAAACCAACCCTTTCTATTTAAAAATTAGTAAAACAAATATTTCAGTTTATTACTTAAACTTAATATAATTTGGTACTTGAAATAAATGTAATTTTAATATATATTAAAAAATGAATTTTTTTATGAGGTGTTTACAAATGAATAGAAAAAAATTTTTGAAAAAAATAATGTCTATAATAACTGTATTAACAGTTGTTATACTTTTTATAAATGTAACCTATGCAACGCAAATAAATGGCAGTGCTACTCCTAAACCAACACAGCAAACAGACTCTGATACAAATAGCTCCTCATCTTCGGCAGGAGGCGAAACTGCTAACGGTACAGGTAATATTAATGTTCAATCGACAACTGACCAATCTGCGCAAAATAACAGTTCACAAGTTCAATCAAATACTCAAAGCAATACTTCGCCAACAAACTCGAACGAATTAAACCTATATTCTAAATCTTCAATATTAATAGATTCTACTACTGGTCAAATTCTTTATGAGCATAATGCATATGAAAAATTATATCCAGCAAGTACAACAAAATTAATGACTGCAATTTTAACCTTAGAAAATTGTCAATTAACAGATACTGTTACTGTCAATCCAGATGCTTTAAAAGGTATTCCCGCCACATATACAACTGCAGCTTTACAACCTAATGAACAATTAACCGTTGATCAACTTTTACATGTTCTACTAATTCCATCAGCTAATGATGCAGCAAATGTTTTAGCATATCATGTAGCAGGTTCAATTGAAAATTTTGCTGTAATGATGAATGCCAAAGCTAAAGAAATTGGTTGCAAAAACACACATTTTGTAAATCCTAGTGGCGTTCACAATGATGAGCATTACTCAACAGCTTATGACATGGCATTAATTGGAAAATTTGCAAATACCTTTGATACTGTGAAAGATATTGTAACTCAAACCCAATATTCATTACCAGATTTACCTGATGGAAAAAAACGTAATTTTAAAACAACTAATACTTTAATTACTCCAAACAATAAATATTATTATGAATATGCAACTGGATTAAAAACTGGCTATACTGATAAAGCTAAATCTTGCATCGTTGCTAAGGCAAAAAAAGATGATACTGAATTAATTTGTGCAGTTTTATATGGCGAAAAAACTGAAGATAAAAAGAACGAAAGAGAACTTGATTGTCACACTTTATTTGATTACGGTTTTAATAATTATAAAGAGACTACAGTATGCGAAAAAAATCAAGCAATTGATACTACTAATATTTCAGATATACCCGAAATGTATGAAAATGAAGATATTCTTTACGAAGATAATTTAAATTTGCTAGTTAACACACAAAACTCCACAGATATACAATCAAATATCTCTTGGAACACAGATTTAAAATATCCTATTTCAAAAGATACAATAGTAGGAAATGTTACATATATTATTGATGGAAATAATTACTCAGTAAATTTAGTAGCAGGTAACAATATTTTACCTACTAATTCTGATTCTATCTCATATACATTTTATATATTAGTAGCCGTTTTAATAATATTATTACTAATAACAATATTTACTAAAAAAAGAAAAAATAGATATCACAAAAAAAGTAAATCTTCAAAAGATGAAAAATATTTCAGACATTCATTTTATTAAAAAATAGGAGGATAACTAATATCCCCCTATTTTTTAATAATCTTTTCCTATAATTACAGTAAAATCAATATTTTCTGAGCTATTTCCTGTAGTAATTGACCCTGTATTTAACACTTTCTTTATTTCAGTTGCTGCCCCCGTAGCACTGTCTGACCTGTTAATTATACTTGTTTTCGAAACACTATTTGTAACACCAGTTTTTATAACATTATATCCTTTACTTTCTAAATCAGCTTTGGCTTTTTTTAGTTTATTTGTATCTGATGTACCATTTAACAATTCAATATTAATTTCTGAATTTGTTAGCTCTTCATTATTTGCCTTTGTTTCATTAACTGAAACATTTTTATCTAATGATTTAAAATTATCACTTATAATTTCATCTGTCTTTTTATCATTTGCTATATACAACCATACTCCATTACATTTTTTCGGCTCTCCTGGCAAAGTTGTCGTTTTTAAATTATCGGTATTAAAATCTATTAAATATGGTAAATAATTAATTGCTGTATCTAAATTAAAATTTGTATTAATATTATTTTTAGCTATTTGAGTATACTTTTTAGAATTTTTTAATAAATCTTTGCTGGTCACCTGTTTTACTAAAACTTTTATAAACTCTCTTTGTGTTTTCATTCTCCCAATATCATTGTCACCATAACTACTTGGGTATGAAGTTCCATTATTATTATGCCTAAATCGTACAACTTGCTCTGCCTTATCTCCATCTAATAATTGATATCCTGCTTTTAAATGAATATGCAAATTTTGAGTTGGATCATCATAATCCATATCTATTGGCACATCAAAATATACTCCTCCAACCGCATCTATAAGCTCTCTTAATCCTTTGGTATCAATATTCATATAATATTTAACATTTAGCCCTGTAAGTTCATTCACTTCTTTTAATAATTTTTCTGGTCCCTTTTGATATAATGTATTTATTTTATCAGAAGCCGTAGCTTTTTTTTGATTCGTTCCAGTATATGTATCACGCGGAATTGACATCATAGAAGCCTGCTGTGTTTTCGGATTATATGCACATAGCATTATTGAATCAGTTAGGTTTTGACTTTCTCCTGTAACTAATATGTATACTGTTCCTAATTTTTCAGCTGTTTTTGAATTATGCCCTAATATAGTAGCAACCAATCCACCATATGTCCAACCATTTTCATTCATTCTTATTATAAAAAAAGTAAAAAGTATAACAAAAATAAATGCAATTACTAATAAAAACTTCTTTATTTTTTTATTTTTTCGTTTCTTTTTATATTTGGTTTTATTGTTATTTTCATATTTTGAATTACTATTATATTTTTCTTTTGTAATCTTCAAATAAACTCACCTCTATAATATTAAAACTAAGCTGAATTATATCAAATTTTCAGCTTAGTTTCAACAATTAAAATATTAAATTTAAAATTATATTATTATTATAAAGTATTTTACCAATATGAGATTCTAAAATTGCATTAGACATTGTGTAATTGCCTATTAATGGAGTTACTGCAGAAATAATTGCAAAAATTATAAGTAACATTACAAATGCTTCTAATATTCCATAAATAATTCCTCCCAATTGATTACATTGTTTAATTATTGGTAATTTTGAAACAATATCTGTAAATATAGTTAAAATTTTTAATAATATTTTTGCAATTATATATATTATTATTATTCCCAATACATTTACTATCAATTTTGATGCATTTTTAGATGCCTCTGTTATTGCTTCATCCTTTTTTTCATCAACAGAATTTTTAACATTATTATTAATATAATTTGTAATTGGTTTTGGCATTACATTATCTTCATTTATAATTTTTTCGTTACTATCATCTTCTTTTGAGTTTTGTTTTATTATATTTTCTATTGAAAGTTCAATTTGGTCATCGATAGTAGTATTATCAATTATAAAATTTACAAATGGTTTATATAGCACTAAAGCAATTATAATTGCTAAAATAGATGTTAAAATTTTTAACAAGCATCTAGCTAAACCTCGTTTATAACCTCCATATATACACCCCAATATGACTAATATTATAACAATATCAATAAATACTCCCATTAATAACTCCCCCTTATAAAACAAGAATTTCTATTTTATCTCTAAAAACGATTGCTGCAATTCTATCTGAAACAATTATATTTCTTATTTCTTCATTTGCACTATATTTTTTCTTTAGCCATCCTTTAGTATTTATAAAATAAATATCAGTTCCTAAATTAATAGCAATATTGTCACCAGCAGATGATGTACTTTTTGCAATACTGTTTATAGAATAATTATTTACTTTTTTTGTTCCTGTATTTATTATTTTTATTTGCGAACTTTGATTTGCAATACCATCTGATACCTCTTCAATTTCATAAATATTATTAATTAAATCAATTCCTGCAAAAGTATAATTTTTATTTTCTTCTTCAAAATTCATTAACATTTGAGTATTTCCATCAGATAATAAATATATTCCTGCATTGCACATACAAATTAAGTTTTTGCTTCCATGGTATCTTAAATTTGTAATTAATAAATTCGTATCCATCTCATATGTATATATTGGTGTTATTTCTGAAGAGTTATTAGAATCGTTTACAGCAATTGTTTTTACTGTTGATTTTATTAATGTTCCTGATGTATCAATTTCTGCAAAACTTAAATATTTATTATCACTTGATACAGCACTATCTATTACAGAATTACTTGGAATGTATGACTTTATTAACTGATTTCCATTTTGGTCAAAAACAATTATTACAGATTTATACGTTGTACCTGAGCATATGACAGATACATAACCATTTTCATTAACAGAAACCTTTGAAATTGTTCCTTCAATATCATTAGACCATTTTGTTTTAGTTCCTGATATTAGGTAAATTTTCTGTTTTCCCTTTTCTGCTACAGCTAAGTATTTTCCATTAGCAGTAAATACTGGTGTGCTTATGTTTATATCTAAGCTTGCAGTGCTTTTCCCTGATGAATTATATATGTTCAATTTATTATCTTTTAATACTGCTATATATCTATCATAGGCATATACCGAAACATCTTCATCTACATCAATATCAATGCTAGATAAGCTTCCTTCTGAAATACTTTTCATTAAAATGTGTATATCTGCCCAATTTCTAAATGTTTTATTACAGGCATATACTACTGAAAAAGTTATTGCTAATACTATAATAACAGCAGTTATCATAAAACCTATTATTTTTTTTTTATTTAAACTTTTTTCACTATCTAAATTATTATATTCTTTAAATTCAATTAACTTCATATTCTTCCTCTTTAGAAAATTTATTATATTATTTATATCAGTTTTTACCTTTTTTTGCAATACAATTTTTTAAATAAATTGACTACATTATGTAACTATGTTATACTTCCTATATTAAATATTCTACAGGAAGGAGTACATAGTTATTTATAAAAATAACTATAAAAAATATGCAAAAAATATTAGGTTATATGCGCAAAGCTATAGATGAATATAATATGATAGAAGATGGAGATAAAATCGCAGTTGCTCTATCTGGTGGAAAAGATTCTACAACAATGCTTTTAGGATTAAAAAATTTACAAAGGTTTTATCCAAAAAAATTCGAGATAATTGGAATAACAATAAATCCTGGTTTTGAATTTTTTGATTCTTCTAACCTAAAAGCTTTATGTGATAAATTAAATGTCCCATTCTTCGAAGAATTTTCACACACCAAAGAAATAGTTTTCGACATACGAAAAGAAAAAAATCCATGCTCACTATGCGCCAATTTAAGAAGAGGAATTTTAAATAGTGTAGCCAAACGTGAAGGATGTAATAAAATTGCTTTAGGACACAATGAAGATGATGTTTTAGAAACTTTCTTTTTGAATTTATTATATGCAGGAAACATAAACACATTCGCCCCAGTAAGTTATATGGATAGGTCACAAATTACACTAATACGACCTTTAATTTATGCTCCCGAAAAATATATTCGCGGTTTCGTCAAGAAAAATAATATAACACCCATGCCAAAATGTTGCCCAATGGATGGAACTTCCAAACGTGAAGATATGAAAAATCTTATTCAAACTTTTCAAAAAGACATTCCAACTGTCAGAGCAAATTTATATGGTGCCATAAAAAGAAGCAATATAAAGGGTTGGGAAAGTCCAGAAAAAAAATAAAATTATTACAATATGCAATTATTTTATAATATCTTTATAATACAAAAAATTGAGCTAAATCAGCTCAATTTTTTTATAATTCGTTTTATATCCATTTTTAATCAATTATCTGCAATCCTGCGAATTTAGCCATCAATCTCTTATTTCCAGATTTATCAAAACTAATATCAACTTTATAATCATCACCTTCAGATTCTAACTTATTAATTGTTCCTTCTCCGAATTTTTTATGATATACTCTTTGTCCTTCTTTATATTGTGAAATATCTACAGTATTTTGTTTTTTATTTAAAGAATTTAAAAAGCTTTCTGCTGTTTTAAATGCAAATCCTGTAGTTTTTTCTGATGTTGCAGTTGCTTTTGTTGGGACTTTATATGTATCAATATTATATGTTTTAACTCTACTATTATTAAATGATGAATTTCCATATTCCCATTTGTATCCACTATCTCTAAAGTTATCATCCCTAGTTCTTTCACCTAATACTTCGTCATATCCATCCAATATCTCTTTTGGTATTTCTTTTACAAATCTTGAAACTTGATTATAACTTGTTGAACCAAATATTGTTCTTCTTTTTGCACAAGTTAAATGTAAATATTCTTTTGCTCTTGTTATTCCAACATAAAATAATCTACGCTCTTCCTCAAGTTCTTTTTCTTCACCTATTGATTTATATCCAGGGAATATTCCTTCTTCCATCCCTACTAAAAATACAACTGGGAACTCTAATCCTTTTGCACTATGAAGTGTCATAAGTGTTACAGAATCTTCACTTGTATCTGCGTTATCTAAATCTGTTGTTAAAGTTATTCCTTCAAGGAAATCACCTAAGGTATTTTCAGCAGATTCATCCTCAAATTCAATTGCTACTGTTAAAAACTCGTCCAAGTTTTGAATTCTGCTTTCAGCCTCTATTGTATTTTCATTTTTTAAGGCTTGTGTATATCCTGTAGTTCTTAATGTTTCTTTTATTAAATCAGAAATTTTTATTTCATCTTTTTTTGCTATTAAATTTTCTATTTGCTCTATAAACTCTCTTGTGTTTATAAATACCCTATTTAATCCATATTGTGCAGCATTTTTTATAACTTCATACATTGAAATTCCATTACTATCAGCAACTTCTTGTATGGCATCTAAACTTGTTTTTCCTACACCTCTTTTAGGCTCATTTATAATTCTTTTTAAAGATAAATTGTCATTTGTATTAAATATTAATCTTAAATATGCAATTATATCTTTAATTTCTTTTCTTTCATAGAATTTTAATCCTCCAATAATTTTATATGGAATATTTTCTCTTCTTAAAATATCTTCTATAGCTCTTGATTGAGAGTTCATTCTATATAGAACTGCAAAATCTGAATATCTATAATATTCTTCTGTTTTTAAATGATTTATTTGTTTAACAATATATGTAGCTTCATCATATTCATCATCCCCAGAATATATACAAGGTTTATGTCCTTCATCATTTTCTGTCCACAATTTTTTATCATATTTTACTGCATTATGTTTTATTACAGCATTTGCTGCTTTTAAAATGTTACCTGTACATCTATAATTTTGCTCTAATTTTATAATTTGAGTTCCTGGAAAATCTTTTTCAAAATTTAATATATTAGTAATATCTGCACCTCTAAAAGAATAAATACCTTGGTCATTATCACCTACAACTGTTATATTTCCGTATTTTGATGCTAATAATGTTACTAATGTAAATTGTGCTTTATTTGTATCTTGATACTCATCAACTAAAACATATTTAAATTTTTCTGTATACATTTCTAATATATCTTGATTTTCAGTAAGAATTTTAATTGTAAAATTAATTATATCGTCAAAATCTATTGCATTATTTTCTTTTAATTTTTTTTGATATAATTCATAAATTCTTGCTATTGTTTCTTTTCTAAAATCTCCTATATATTTTGCTTTATATTGTATTGGCTCTAACATTTCATTTTTTGCATTACTTATTTCATATAAAACTGATTTATCTGTAAATAATTTATCATCAATTTTTAGCTCTTTTAAACATTCTTTTACAACTGTTTTTTGATCTGATGTATCAAATATTATAAATGAACTTTCAAATCCAATTCTATCTATAAATTTTCTTAATATACGTACACAAATAGAATGAAATGTACCTATCCACATATCATTTGCTGCATCTCCAACCAAATTTTTTACTCTTTCTTTCATTTCGTTTGCAGCTTTATTTGTAAATGTTATTGCCAATATATTCCAAGGTTTTACATATTTTTCAGCCATTAAATATGCAATTTTATGTGTTAATACTTTTGTTTTTCCACTTCCTGCACCAGCTATTACTAGGCATGGTCCATCTGTAGCAAGTACAGCTTCTTTTTGTTTGTCATTTAAACTTTCTAATAAATCTTGCATTTTATCTATCCTTTCATTGTTTATTTTATTTAATATAAATTTTTGAGTATTTTTATTATTTTTTTCATTCATAATTTTTATAATTTATATTATTTATTTGTTAATTTTTCAATTATTTTATCTACGCAAAGACTAATTTCTGCTGCACACATTCTATATGTATTCATGTTATATCCCCATGGATCTGATATATCCATATCTTGTCCATTATTATCTAGTCCTGCATATTCTTTCATTGTAAAAATTTTTTCCTTTTCATCACTGTATTTTGATATTAATTGTGCTTTATGATTTTTCGTTGCACATAATATTAAATCCATTTTTTCTATTTCTGAATTTTCTATACTTGTTGCAGTATGTAAAGCTAGGTCTACATCATATTCTTTCATTATTGCAACAGAATTGTACGAAGCGTGTTCGCCATTCATTGCAAAAATTCCTGCTGAATATACTTCAATATCTAAATTTTTTTCTTTTATTATTTTTTTTGCTAATCCCTCTGCCATTGCACTTCTGCAAGTATTTCCGGTACATACAAACATTATTTTCATTATTATCCTCCTAGCCTGCTAATTGAATCTTTTAGCTTTCCATATTATAACAGCAATCGGGATTTTTTTAAATAGTTTTTTATTATTTATTACTTAAATCTCAAATTATTTTTTCACATTTAACACATTCATATTTGTGTCGCAATATATCCTAAAATAAATCCAATCATATTTCCAATTGAAGACATTTTTCCACTATATAATTTATTATATTCTGGAGTGAGTTCTCCTGAAACAATATATAACATTGCACCAGCTGCCAGAGCTAAGCACACAGCAATTACTTTTTGCGAGATATTCCCAACTATAGCCCCTACAAAAGCTCCAAGTCCTGTTGTAACACCAGACAATATTACATAAAAAAGTATTTTTCCAGATTTTAAACCACCTTTTTTCATTGGTGCAGACATTGATATTCCTTCAGGTATATCATGTATTGCAATTGCTATTGCTAACGAATATCCAAGTTTCATAGATGCTTCAAAACCTGTTCCTATTGCTAATCCTTCTGGTATATTATGTATTGCTAATCCAATACTTACTACAATACCTGTTTTTAATAAACTATTACCTTTTATTTTTTTATTATTAAACTTTTTTTCTACAAAAATATCACAAAAAATCATCATAATAATCCCAGCAATTATTCCTAAAATTGCAGTTGGAATATTACTAATATTTGTAGCCTCTGGAACTAATTCAAAACAAACAACGGCAATCATCAAACCAGAAGCCAATGAAAGTATAAAACTTAAAATTTTATTAGATGGATTTTTAAAATTAATTCCAATAATTCCTCCTAATGTAGTTCCAAATGTGCCAAAAAATAATCCTAATAAAGATGTTCTTAATATTTCTTCCATTATTTATAATATAATTTAATTACAAAAATTTACTAATTAAATTATTTCTCCTTTCAAATTTCTATATTTAATATTATTTGTAAAATATAAAAATATGCAGTTTATTTGCTTTAGTATTTTGTAAATTACAACTTATGTAAAAAAATGTTGAAATTTTTTATTTATTTTCATTGACAAATGCAAAGTCATATGATAATATACTAATTATGTTATGGGTCAGTAGCTCAGTTGGATAGAGCACAGGCCTTCTAAGCCTGGTGTCGGGGGTTCGACTCCCTCCTGGCTCACCATAATATAAAAAGAAAAGATATTTTTTAAATATCTTTTCTTTTTTTCTTTATCACATATAACGATTGCACCAAGCCTATTCCTCCGAAAATAGGATATAATAATTCAATTAATTTTGAAAAACCTATTGGTATAGCTATTATTGAGCAAAGTATTAACAAAATAATTTTTTTATTATATTTTTCCTTATTATTTTCGTAGTTTTGCAAATATCCATATCCTACTGAAATTGCCGTTGTAAAAATAGCAATTCCAACAACAAGACAATATATATATTTGTAAAAAATTCCATATCTTCCAACAATAAACACAACTGGCATTTCCAAATTGGTTATATTAAAATTTGATTGACTTAAAATTGCAAAAATTGACATTGATAATATAAAAATAATTATTGAGCAAATTATTGAAATATATTTTATTTTTTTTTTATTTTTTGTAACATTTGACATAGTAACCACAATTGGAATTATTGTTAATAAATTATAATTTGCATATAAAATACTAAAAATTAAAAATTTAAAATTCTCAATTTTCCAATTATTAATATTAAACCCTTCACCATTTAAACCATTAATAAAATTTAACTCATATAAATTTACTTTTTTTATAACAATAAAAAAAATAATAAAAATTATTATTGGAATTAAGATATTATTAATTTTAATAATTCCTGTTGCTTTTCTTTTAAAAGCACAGTACGAACACATTAGCATAAAAATAAATCCTATAATTATATTTATATTAAATTCCTGATATATAAAAGCTGAAAAACCCGAAACCATAATGCAAAAAGAAATTATTAAAAATACATCTATAATATTAATTAATATTATTTTTATTAATTTATTTTTTATTAAATAATTTAAAAATTCATTATAATTATAAATATTATTTTTTTTTGAAATATTTAATACTTTATAAATTATATATCCAATAAATATTGCTGATACAATAATTCCTAAAATTCCATATACTTGGTATTTGAAAAAAAATAAGTAAATTTCTTTTCCAGAAGCAAAGCCGGCACCTATAAAAGTTCCAATTAATGTGCAAATTACTTTTAGCATAAAAAAAGCCCCCTCATAAAATTTATGAAAGAGCTATTTTTATATTCGCAAAATTTAATTTGCGTTAAATATTTTATTTTTTATTTCTTCTAATTCTCCAAACAATAAATCCTATTAATATTATCAATAGTGGTATTCCATATATTATTTGCAATATAATTCTATTTTGTTTTTCTGTAACAGTAAATTTAACAGTATCTCCATATTTTTTTCTTATTGTTATTGAATTTTCTTTTTCTGCTAAATAATTTATTGAATTTACTACCATATCCTCGTTATTATAAAAACTTATTGCACTCATACTGCTGTTACTCATTGATATTGACATATTTGTAGAAAATATTGCATTAGAATATACTATTAATTTTGAAGATTTTTCATCATTTATTTTTTTAGTTACTAATGCTCCTAAAATTGCATTACTTGCATCTTGATCACTTTCTGTTCTTTTATAATCACTTATATTTAAATCATTTCTTAAAAATGCTTTTTCGCTTGCTTGTGCTAGTATCTCATATGAAATTCCTAAATTTTCTAATGTTCCGTAATCTTTAAACTCAATTTTTCCTGGATCCATTAAACACATTGTTAAATTCATATTTAATTTTTTAGTTAAACTTGTATATGTTCCAACATCAGTTATAACAAAGCCTGGCATATTGTATACCATTTTATTTTCATCTTGTTCCATAACAACACCTTCTGATACAGAAAATCCATACATATCTAATACTGATTGAAAATTAGGTGTATTTGTTTTTAAAATGTTAGCATCTTGTAATAACATTATATTTCCACCATTATTTATGTAATTTATTAAATAAGATTTTTCTTCTTCTGATATATCTTCTGTTGGCGTTGGAATTATTAAACAACTACAATCCTCTGGCACTTTTCCAGATGCTAATAAATCCAAAGTTTTAAATTCATTTGCATCATTTTTTATACTTTCAGATAATGTTGTAAAATATTTTTCTGAATACGAACTATGTACATTATATAAATAAATTTGTGGTTTATTTTCTGTTGTAACATCCAAAATTGCATTTGTTAATGCTTCTTCTATTTTATTTACTACCTCATAACTATTATTTGTATATTCATATGTATATAAGTCATCTATGCCCAACATTTTTTCTTTTTTATTACACTCCACAATTATTTCTGAAGTACTTTCTTCTATGCTATATTTTGTCATTAAGTCTGCTCTTGCCGATAAATTATCTACTTTATCAATAGATATTTTCGAATTTATTTCACTATATTTATTAGCATAATTAATTACATAATTATCATCATAATTTTCCATATTTATTAAAGTAATTTTTACTTCTTTATCAATATCCTTTATTTTATTTTTGGTTTCATCTGATAAAGAGTAAATTTTTGACTTTGTAAGATCTAAATCTGGTATAGTTACCTTACTAGCCAATGCATTAATTTCCATATATATCAAAATAATAATTATAACTAAAACCATAGTAAGTACAGTTTCTCTAAGCCATTTTTTCTTTAATATTTCAATAGATTTTTTCAAAAAATTCCCCTCCAATCTATTTTAAGCACTTTCTTTTTTGTATTATTAATATTGTTAGAACAATACACATAACAGTAAATGATAAAAACCTAATTATTTCTTCAAACGATATAATACTCATTGAAAATTTTTGACAAAATTGAATTAGCGCAAAATTTGAAATAAAACTTCCAATAATCTTTTGAATTAAATTAACGACTACGAATGAACTCGTAGATGATGTCATCATAGTTGAAGCAATTGGAGTAACAATGAAAAATACTACTGTAATTATAGCTGATATTATTTGATTTTCTGTTAAGCAAGAAATCATAATCCCAAATGAAATGTATGACATACTTAATAGTGTGAATCCCAACATTGAAGTTAATACCATCTTTATATCAGGTTTTCCAAATTTTAGTAATACAAAGAAATACATAAATGAGATTATCAATGTAATAATAATAACTCCCAATAAAGCAAAAAATTTTCCCATAACAATTGAAAAAATACTTCGTGGCGAAATTTCTAATAATTGCTCTGTACCTTTGCTTCTCTCTTCCGAAAATGATTTCATTGTTAATAATGAAACCATAAATGGCAATACATACACAGCTACACCATAATATGTTGAACTTAAATCAACACTTCCATTTGCAATAGCTGTTATATAAAATATACTACTATATACAATTAAAAACATTGCAACAATTACATAACCTATTGGTGAATAAAACATTGTTTTAAATTCTTTTTTAGTTATTGCCCACATCTTTATTTCCTCCTTCTGATTCAATTAAATTAATAAATGCTTCTTCCAAACCAACTTCGGAATTTTTTAATTCAATTATTGAAATTTCTTCTTGAGGAAGTATTTCAAATAATTTTTTTCTTATATCTGCATTTTTTTCAACAATAATTTCATATTGTTTTACAGCATTATCTAAATTTTTTACAAATTTAATTTCTTTTATTTCTTTTATTTTTTCCGCTATATTTTTTATATTATTGTTAGGGTCTTCAATATTAACAATAATGCTATTTTTTGCTATTTTACTTTCCAAATTTTTAGGAGTGTCTATTGCTATAATTTTTCCTTTATTTAATATAATTACTTTTTGACACATTTGACTAATTTCAGATAAAATATGTGAACTTAAAAATACAGTATGATTTTTTCTTAATGATTTAATTAAATTTCTTATTTCAATTATTTGCTTTGGGTCTAAACCAACTGTTGGCTCATCCAATATCAAAATTTCTGGATTTCCTACTAATGCCCCCGCCATACTAACTCTTTGTTTATATCCTCTTGATATATTTCTAATAAGTTTGTTTTGAACATCTGCTAAACTTAAATCATTTATTAATTTTTCTACTTGCTCTTTTCGCTCTTGTTTTTTTAAACATTTTAACTCTGCCATATAATTAATAAATTCTTTTACTGTTAAATCTTGATATAATGGTGTATTTTCTGGCATATAACCTATTTTTTTTCTTGAATTTCGCGTTATTTTTTCTCCATCAATAAATATTTCGCCTTCAGTAGGCTCTGCTAATCCTGTTATCATTTTCATTGTAGTAGTTTTTCCGGCACCATTTTGACCAAGGAAACCTACTATTTCGCCTTTTTCAATTTTAAAGCTTACATCATTTACAGCCGTAAAATTACCATACTTTTTAGTAACATTTTTAAGCTCTATCAATTAAATCCCTCCTAAAATATAAATTTATGATAAATATATCATTTTATTTTAGTAAAATCCACTATTTCACTAATTCTTCACATAAAATTTACACTATTAAATATAAAAAGAACAGTTAATTAAACTGTCCCCCGAATAGTTAATATTCCAATTATAATGAAATAATATAAAAAATAAAAACGATAGCTTTACTGCTATCGGATTACAATGATTACGCTACTTTCAGCGGATCACAATGTTTTATTTACTTTATTATACCACATTAACTCTAAAAGTCAATTTTATATAAAACAATTTTAATATTTATTTTAAATTCGTCAAAGAATAATATTCTACAATTGTTTTGTTTATTTTTTTCCAATCATTGAGAGAGATTTTTATTAATTTTCCTTTTGCTCTTAAAGGATTTAAAATTCTTAGTTTACTAACATTACGTAACTGTTCAATTAATGCTGTTGAGTTTTGAGCCTCTAAATCAATATGATACCATCTTGTGTCATTCATTCTTTCTGATGTTAAAGGGATTATAGTGCAAACATTAGATTCTTTTTTTGTTTTAGTCACTATAACTGGTCTTATTTTATTTTGTTCACTTCCAATATTTACTCCCAAATTACACCAATATATATAATTGCTTGTTATCGGAAATTCCGGCATTTTCTTATTAAATTTAATTGTTGCTTTATCTTTTGTCCAAGTAGCATATTCAATTCCCAACTTTCTATCTACTATTAATAATATTTTTTCTACTTTATTAAGTTGACTTTTTATTTCTAAATTCACTTAATTACCTCCTTTCTTAATATACAAATTTATGTATCCAAATTACTAATATATTTTTTTGAATAAACACTTTGAATACTTTTATCCACTACTTGCCCAAAATTTCATTAATATTGCATTTTTTAGAATTTTGTTGTAATATATAAAAATAAATTGGTTTATAGGTATTTCCAAAAACCTAAATATATTTTGTAAGGATAATTGATATGACAAGTAAACAAAGAGCTTATTTAAGAAGTATGGCAAACACTTTAGAGCCTATATTCCAAATAGGGAAATCTGGAATATCTGATAATTTAGTGCAACAATTAATAGATGCTTTAACAGCGCGTGAATTAATTAAAATTCACGTACTTGAAACTGCTCCAGATACAGCAAAAGACCTTGGAATAAAGCTTTCTGAATTAACAAATTCTATTTTAGTACAAACCATAGGCAATAAAATTACATTATTTAAACAAAAAGAAAAAGATTCTAAATATGAATTACCAATAAAATAATTTTATTGCAAAAAAGTTAACAACAATATTTTTAAGTTAAGCGTAATTAATTTATAGGGAAAAATATGAATATATACTAGATCATTTTTAACATAGTTGCCTAACTTAAATATTGTTGTTTTCCTTTTATTTAATAAATTTACTTATATAAGTATAATTTTTTTCCTTTAAAATATTTTATTATATATATTAAAACACTTATTATATTTTCGTGATTAAATCCAATTATACTAAACAAAAAAAATGGAAATGCTAGTAAAATAAAAGAAAAAATTTTAATTTTAATACTATTAAATATTAAACTTGATATAAAATATGAAATTATATACCAAATAACATTAATTATAGCAGTGCTATAATCAATTATGCCTAGTATTTTATTATTGAATTTATAATTCTGAGGAAAAATGAATTTCATCTACAAACCTCCTTGCATAATTTACTTATATAACTTTATTTTGCAAATTTTTAATTAATCTTCTATACCGAATTACTATTAAAACGAATTATTTCAACATTAACTTTCAATTATTTTTGTTTATTATTTTATTAAATTTTTTATACCAGACATTCCTCCAGATACCTCTGTTGCTATACCTCCTATTATTTGTCTTAAAAATGAATTTGCTTTTATTAAAGCATATATAGAACCAATATATATTAATTTTGAAAATGTATCTCCACTTGAAAAAGTCATTGAAAAAATAACTACCAAAATTATAGAAACAAATGACTGAACAAATAATAATGTAATTACTGATTTCATCCAAGATTTAAAAATCCATGATGTAGAATTATTTAGTAATGTTGTTATTGCAAACGGAGTTAATAATACAAATACTTTTATCATTACATATCTTAATGCATACGAAAATAATAAATTTAATAAACTAACTGATGTAAAACTTTTTATTACACCATCAAATGAAAAAATATTTAATGAATCATCTATTAAAACAGTTGAATTTATTTTTATTATTAACTGTTCGAAACTAATATTAGTATTTAAAACTTTTTCTCCTACTTCTCTAATTGAACCAGAAATTAAATAATTAATATTTAATACTTGCTCACAAACAAAATAAGAAAAATTCACGCACACCATAATTATTAATATTTTAAATATAAATTGATACGGTCTTTCCACTTGAGTCATCGTATAATTTGAAAGCAAATATTTTGTTGCATAATATATAGTAAATCCAACTAGTAATGCATTTGCTATTATTATCATTCCTGTAGTAGTACTAGTTCCTAAAATATTACTTATAAAATTATCTTCTAAAATATCTTTTCCAATAAAAGTTATATCATCTAATGTTGAATAAATATTATTATCTATAGACGAAAATAAATTTTTAAATAAAGTATTTATTGTTTGTGTTATTACATTTACAATGCTTGTACTATCCAATTTATCACATCCTAACTTGATAATAAATTAGATATTGTCGTTAATATTAATCTAAGCAAAATTATAAAAATATATGAAATTAGCGCTGTCCTAATTAATTTTTTCCCTGTTCTTATTTTTTCATCATCTCCAAAGCTAAACTTTTTCATAAAAGCCCCTGTTGCAACAGAAATTCCAGCAGCTGGTGTTGCTAGTGCTAAAAGCCAAGTTTGTATTGTGTCAAATGCATCTTGAAGTGTAGAAATTAATTTTGGATATGGTGAAGCAAATGATTTTGTAGAGATAATTATTATAAAAATTGAAATAATACTTAAAACATATAAAAATTTCTTAACTATTGTCATCACAACCTTTCTTAAAATATGGAATTAATTTTAATTTTTGTGGTTTTATTATTTTATTTCCGTTAGATAAAAATGCCAAGGCAACAAATGTTTCTAATTCTTGTGTAAAAAATTTTGTATCAAAAACATAATCTTTTTCATATGTAGAGCTAATACTTTCTGAAATATTAGAATCTGTAGATTTAAATGTTTTCGTAACATATGAGTATTTAGTTTCTTTTGCATTTTCCGATATACTTTTAGATATTTTTTCTTTTTCTTCTTTACCAATCTGTTTTTGAACCTCTTCAATTGTATATGTATCGTCAGTTCTAAACCAAATTTTATTAATTAAATTTTGAATTACAACTTTTAAAATTGATTCATCGTTTAATGTTTTTAATAATGAAGTATAACTTTGTGTTGCAACAATATTAATACATTTTGCTTCCCTGCTTTGTGCAAAAAAATCCGCATCTGTTTCAGTAATATATTCGTGATATTCATCAGAAATAAATGCAACTGTTCTTGTTTTATTTTTATTATTTTGTGCAAGCCTAGATAAAACTTCAGATTGAAAATCTAATTTTAAATATGCAGCAATTATTTTTGATAAATTTTTATATTCTGCAATATTCATATTTAAAACAACAATTTTTCCTTTTGATAATATTTCTTCTAAACCGTAAAAATTTTGTTCAATTTGTGTGGGGTTAAATGTTTTAGATACTTGATAATCTGATATAAAACAATTTGTTATTCTTGTAATTTCTGACTTTAAAATTGACATTGTTCTTGAATCTAATTTATAAAATTCTTTTTCGAAAAAAGTAATTGAAGTTAATAAATCATAACATTCTTCTTTAGAAAATTTATTTTTCTGAAATAATTTTTTTACAATTTCTATTTTTTCAATATAATAATTTTGATTTGTTACTAAATTATGAAGCTCTTCAAAATTCACATATCCATCATTGTATAATCTGCAAAATTTTATGCACTCACATAAAATTTGTTCAGATTTGTCTATCCAATACGACTCTGTTGTTTTTCCTGAAAATAGCTCTAAAATTACTTTAAGCCTATTAGCTAAAACACTTGCTTTTAAATTAGGTTTATTTAATGGATTATATTTATATTTTCCTCCTAATTCAATTACAATTACATCGTCCAATCGGTTATATTTATATGCAAATTTTCTTACCTGATTAAAATAGTTTCCTTTTACATCTAATATTAGCATTCCTATTTTTTTATCATAATTTTCACTTTCATATTCAATTAATTGTTCTGTAAATGGATACATTGCACTACTTGTTTTCCCTGTTCCTATTGTTCCTGTTATTAATATATTTTGATATAATCCCTTTTCTGGAATATATATTTTTTCATTTATTTCTGGTATTTTGCCAACACATATTTCTAATTTTTTTTCATAATTTTCATCAAAATTTATTATATCTATACTACTTTTTAATTTTTTTCTTTTTTTTGCTATTTTATTTCTTTTAATATTTTTTTGATTATTTTTATTATAATAATTATTATTTTTCTTTGAATTTTTCTCATTATTTTCTTTTATATTTTTTATTATTTTAAAAATATTATTACTAATAATTATTGAAGAAATTATATATGAAAAAACAAATAGTAATTTAATATTATTCCATAATTGTGGCTGTTTTTCACAAATATCAAATGGATTTATTGCATATTTAATTATTATTTTTTTTGCATAGAAAATATCTTTAAAAATAAAAATACCTAAAATATCTAAAATAAAACTACAAATAAAAATAAATATTTTTTTAATTTTATTCATCCTCCCTAAAAGTCTGTTTTTTTATTTTTAATTTTTCTCCCTGTTTATTTTTAGAATATTTGCATTCAAATTTATTATAAATAGAGCTAAAAATTACAAATAAATTAAATAATAAAACAACAAAAAATAAATCTAATAAATCAATATTAAACCACCTCTTTCTATTTAATTTTGTTACTTGGAAATTTTTTTAGATTTTTGAATTAAATCTTTTTGAATTTTTTTTAGAATTAAAATTATAATAATATTTGTAACAACTTGCGTAATAATATAACATTTTTTTGATTTTGTCTATACTTTTGGCAAAATTTGTGGTAAAATATTATTACTGTTTAAATAAAAAGAAAGGTTGGTAACAATTATGACTATTAATAAAGATACAAAAATAGGAGATTTATTACAAGAATGTCCTGAAAAAGCTTCACTTTTATTAGAAGCAGGAATGCATTGTTTAGGTTGCCCTGCATCTCAAGCTGAAACATTAGAAGAAGCCTGTGATGTACACGGAATCGATGTAGAAGAATTAGTAAAACAATTAAATGCATAAATAATAAGTTTGAAGTTTAAATAAAAATTTAAACTTCAATTTATTAATTTTATAAAAGAGGAGAGTAATTATTTATGTTTCAAAAACTTGATGATGTTGAAAAAAAATATGAAGATTTAACAAAAAAAATAAGTGACCCTGAAATAATAGCTGCTCAAACAGAATGGAAAAATTATATGAAAGAGCATGCAGATTTAGAGCCAATTGTTTTAAAATATCGTGAATATAAAAAAGTAAAACAACAATTAGATGAAGCAAAAGAAATGTTAAATGACCCAGAGCTAAAAGATTTAGCTGAAATGGATTATTTAGACTGTAAAGAAAAACTACCAAAACTAGAAGAAGAGCTAAAACTTTTATTAATTCCTAAAGATCCAGATGATGACAAAAACATTATTTGTGAAATTAGAGCAGGAACAGGTGGAGACGAAGCAGCACTATTTGCAGGAACATTATTTAGAATGTATTCAATGTATGCAGAAAGAAAACACTGGAAATTAGAAGTTTTAAATGAAAACGAAACAGGATTAGGTGGTTATAAAGAAATTTCATTTATGATAACTGGAAAAGGTGCATATAGTAGATTAAAATTCGAAAGTGGAACACATAGAGTTCAAAGAGTTCCAGACACAGAAAGCAGTGGTAGAATACATACATCAGCTGCAACAGTAGCTGTTCTTCCAGTAGTTGAAGATGTCGAAATTGAAATAAATCCAGCAGATATAAAAATGGATGTTTTTAGAGCATCAGGTGCCGGAGGACAACATATCAATAAAACTTCATCAGCCGTAAGATTAACTCACATTCCAACAGGAATTATAGCAGAATGTCAAACTGAAAGATCTCAATTTCAAAATAAAGATTATGCAATGAAACTATTAAAATCAAGACTATATGAAATAGAAAAAGCCAAACAAGATGCAGCAATAGAAAACAGCAGAAAATCACAAGTTGGTAGTGGTGACAGAAGTGAAAAAATAAGAACATACAACTATCCACAAGGTCGTATAACAGACCACAGAATAGGAATGAGCATCTTCCAAATGGACGACTTTCTAAACGGAAATTTAGACGACTTAATAGACAACTTAGCAGCAGCAGCCAATGCTGAAAAATTAAGAAGCGAAGATGAATAAACAAAAAAGGTTTGAATAAAATTCAAACCTTTTTTGTTTTGGTAACGGCTACCCTAAATCTTCATACTAAGACTAACCTTCTGTCTATCATTATCAATTTTAATAACTTTTACTTTTACAATATCACCAATTGAAACAACATCTGATGGATTTTTAACATAATTTTCGCTCAATTCAGATATATGAACTAAGCCATCGTGTTTTACTCCAATATCAACAAAAGCACCAAAATCAATAACATTTCTTACTGTTCCATTTAATACCATACCTTCCTTCAAATCTTCAAATTTTAATACATCAGAACGAAGTATTGGCTTAGGCATTTCATCTCTTGGGTCCCTTCCAGGTTTTGAAAGCTCATCAATAATATCTTTTAATGTCATTTCTCCAATTTCTAATTTTTGTGACATATCTTTTATATTTACACCACTTAATTTTAATTTGATATCTTTTAATTTTTCTGAATCTTTTAAATCCTCTTTTTTATACCCAATATTTTCTAACAATTGCTCTGCCTTTTCATAACTTTCTGGGTGAACAGCTGTTATTTCAAGTGGATTTTTTCCATCAAAAATTCTTATAAACCCTGCACATTGTTCAAAAGCAACTTTTCCTAATTTTGGAACTTTTAGTAGCTCTTTTCTCTCCATTATTTTTCCATTTTCATCTCTATATTTAACAATATTATTCGCAATTGTTTTATTAATTCCAGAAACATATGATAATAAAGATGGAGTAGCAGTATTTACATCAACTCCGACTTCATTAACTGCATCTTCTACTACGCCTGCAAGACTTTCTGCTAGTTTCTTTTGATTAACATCATGTTGATATTGACCAACTCCAATAGCTTTTGGATCTATTTTTACAAGTTCTGCTAAAGGATCTTGTAATCTTCTAGCTATTGATATTGCCCCTCTTAATGAAACATTTATATCAGGATATTCTTCAGTGGCAAGCTTAGAAGCTGAATATACAGAAGCTCCTGCCTCACTAACTATAGCATAATATACTTCTTGATCAATTTCTGAAATCATATCAGCGACAAACTTTTCAGACTCCCTTGATGCAGTTCCATTACCAATTGCAATCATATTTATATTATATTTTTTTATTAAAGATTTTAGCTCTTTTTTTGCTTCTTCAACTTTGTTTTGTGGCTCTGTAGGATATACAGTTGTTGTTGCTAACAATTTACCAGTTTCATCAATAACAGCAATTTTGCATCCAGTTCTATATGCAGGATCAAATCCCATAACAGTCAAACCTTTAAGTGGAGCTCCCATTAATAATTGTTTTGCATTTTGTCCAAAAACTTTTATAGCCTTTTCCTCAGCCTTTTCTGTTAAATCTGATCTTATTTCTCTTTCAACAGATGGTTCAATTAATCTTTTAAAACTATCTTCAACAGTATCTTCAAGAATATTTGCATAATTACTGTTTTTATCTTTTATAACATCTCTTTCAATAAAATCAATAATATTCTCTTCTGGTTTTTGAATTTTTAATTTTATAGCATTTTCTTTTTCTGCTCTATTTATAGCTAAAATTCTATGACTTGGAATTCTATTAACTTTTTCATTAAAGTCAAAATACATTTGATATGTTGCTTTATCTTCTTTCTCATCTTTTTCGTTTACTTCTGTAGCAATAACCCCATCCCTATAGCAATATCTTTTTATTTCTTTTCTGTATGTTGGATTATCAGAAATATTTTCAGCTATAATATCTTTAGCTCCAGCTATGGCATCCTCAACTGTTTCAACACCTTTTTCTGGATCAATAAATTTCTTTGCAATTTCTTCTATAGAAACCTTATTGTCTTGATTAATTAAAGCTTCTGAAAGTGGCTCTAGTCCCTTTTCCTTAGCAACAGTAGCTCTTGTTCTCTTTTTTTGCTTGTATGGTCTATAAATATCTTCAACTTCAGCTAAAATTTTAGCATTTTGTAATGCCTTTACTATCTCATCTGTAAGTTTTCCTTGCTCTTCAATAGAATTTTTTACTTCTTCTTTTCTGTTTTCAAGATTTCTTAAATAATTTAGTCTCTCATATAATATTCTTAAATCTTCATCACTCAATCCGCCAGTAACTTCTTTTCTATATCTAGCTATAAAAGGAATTGTATTTCCTTCATCAATTAAATTTACTGCATTTTCAACTTGCTTATATTTAACATTTAATTCATCAGCTATAATTTGTAATATATCCATTAAATTCATTCCTTATATAATAAAATTTAAGTTTTTTATAGGAACTCATAAACCCTTTAATTAATTTTTTAATAACTATATAATTTTAATCTATTTTCTAGCCCAGACAGAAACACTTCCGCCATCACAATAAAAAATACCATTTCCATCTTTATCAACATAAACATTTTCTTTCATATTTCCAGTTATATCTGATAATACACAATTTGCTAAATTTTGTCCTACATTAATAGCTTTTGAACCTCCTGCATTATCACTCATTATAACAACTAATCCAGAATTTTTATGCTCTTTATCGCCTTCTCTTACCCAAGCAATAATATGTTCATCATCAAAATAATCAATTTGTTTTCCATATGCATACAATTTCCTTGCAAATAATATTGGATTAATTTTAGTTTTTATTGATGAATCTGCATTTCCGTGTGTTCCATAATAATCACCATAAAAAATACATGGAACTCCAGACTCCCTAAGTAAAATTAGAGCATATGCTAACGGTTTAAACCATCCTTGTATTTCAGATTGTAACGCTTGTCCCATTTGAGTATCGTGATTATCAACAAAAGTAACAGCATTATTAGGCATAGCTTGTACAAGTGTTCCATCAAATATTTTTCTCATATCATAATTTCCACCACTATTTGAAGCATTATATAAATTGTAATGAAGTGGTACATCAAATAAACACATATTTTGATTACTTTTATTTAAATAATTGCATAAAATATCAATATTATTATTCCAATATTCACCAACAAAAAATAAATCTTTATCGGAACTGTTTTGCATATTATCAACCCAGTTTTTGAAAAAACTTTCTCTCATATGTTTTATGGCATCTAATCTAAATCCATCTAAATCGCAAAATTTTAAATACCATTTTCCCCAATTATTAAGCTCTTCAACTACGTCAACATTATTTAAGTCAACATCAGCTCCCATTAGATAATCAAAATTTCCATTTTCTTTATCTACATCATTATCCCAATTTTTTCCATAAAATTTAAAAATTGCACTTTTTTTGCCTCGGTCATCCCAATCTACACCATGAAAATGTGTCCAATTCCATTTAAAATCAGAATATTTATTACTTCTATTATTAAAATTAAATTTTGTCCATGCTAAAATATTATATGGCTCTCCAGATATAACATTTCTATCATTCATATAGACTTCACAAGCAATTACATCTTCAGTTTCATCTGCCCCCATTTTTTGATTAAAAACTACATCTGCAATTGCTTTTATATCACATCTATGTAAAGCCTCAATTGCTTCCAAATATTGATCTTTAAGACCATATTTTGTTGGAACTGTACCTTTTTGATCAAATTCACCTAAATCATATAAATCATAAACTCCATATCCAACATCATGAATACCAGAAGCACACTTATATGCAGGTGGCAACCATACCATATTAATTCCTAAATTCTTTAAATTTTGTGCATCTTTTTTTATTCTATACCATAAAGTGCAATTCTCTGGATAATACCACTCAAAATATTGCATCATAGTTTTGTTATATTTCAAAATAAATCATCTCCACTTTGCTTTTGTTAAAAATATTATTACTTATATTTCTTTATTACACTTGAATTTTATCACAATCATTTTTTTAAATCAACAACATCATTAAAGACGGAGTAAAAATTAAGATAACTTAATTTTTACTCCGTCTATCAATTTTAATTTTCAAATTTTTTTACTGCATCAGTTAATTCTTGTAATTTATTATCAGCATCTTCTAAGCTATTTCCTTTTACTCCTATATAAAATTTAATTTTAGGCTCTGTTCCTGATGGTCTTACACAACACCATTCATTACCTTGTAAATCATAATATAAAACATTAGATTTTGGTAACCCTGTTGTGCTCTTCTCTTGAGTTAAACAATTTTGAATTACTCCACTTTCGTAATCTCTTGTTTCAATAACTTCATAATTAGCTAAAGTTTTTGGTGGATTTTTTCTTAAATTTTCCAATATTGCTTTTATTTTTTCTGCTCCATCTATTCCCTTCATTGTAATTGCAATTTGACCTTCTTTATAATATCCATATTTTTCATAAATATTAATCATTTGGTCCCATAAAGTTAAACCTTCATTTTTATAATAAGCAGCTGCTTCACATAGAGCCATAACTGCAACAATTGCATCTTTATCCCTTGCATGTGTTCCTATTAAACAACCATAACTTTCCTCAAATCCAAATACATATTCATTTTCTTTTGTTTTTTCGAATAATTTTATTTGCTCTCCTATATATTTAAAGCCTGTTAAAACTTCAATTAATTTTACGCCATACTCTTTTGCAATTGCAGCAGCCATATTTGATGAAACAATTGTAGTTATTAACGCTCCGTTTTTTGGTAATATTCCTTTTGCCTTTTTTTGAGATAATTCATATTCTGCAATTAATAATGCAGACATATTTCCTGTAAAAGGCATATATTCATCAGTTTTTGTATCTTTTGCATAAATACCCAATCTATCAGCATCTGGGTCTGTTGCAAGTACTATATCTGCATCAACTTTATGTGCTAAATCTAGTGCTAAAGCAAAAGCCTTTTTATCTTCTGGATTAGGATATGTTACTGTTGAAAAATTACCATCTGGTTTTTCTTGCTCTGGAACAACATAAACATTTTCAAATCCTATTTCTTTCAAAATTCTTTGAACTGGTAAATTACCTGTTCCATGTAATGGTGTATACACTATTTTTAAATCATTTTGAACTTTTCTAATTATATCTTCATTTAAAACTAATTTCTTTAATTCATCAATATATGCATTATCAACTTTTTCACCAATTTCATTGTATAATCCTGATTTTTTTGCATCTTCTAAAGTCATGTCCTTTATTTCTGAAAAATCAGTTACAGCTTTAACTTCATTCATAATTTCTTTATCAACAGGTGCAACAATTTGTGCTCCATCTTCCCAATAAACCTTATATCCATTATATTCAGCTGGATTATGACTTGCTGTAATTACAATTCCTGCAATACAACCTAAATATCTTAAAGCAAATGATAATTCTGGAGTAGGTCTTAAAGATTCAAAACGATATGTTTTAATTCCATTTGCATTCAAGCATAATGCAGTCCATTTACTAAATTCAATAGACATATTTCTTGAGTCATATGCAATTGCAACTCCCTTATTTTCTCCATGATTTTTCTTAATATAATTTGCTAATCCTTGTGTAGCCTGAGTTACAGTATATTTATTCATTCTATTTGTACCAGCACCAATTATTCCTCTTAATCCTGCAGTACCAAATTCTAAATTCTTATAAAATCTATCTTTTATTTCATTTTCATCTTTTAAATTTTTTAGCTCATTTTTTGTATTTTCATCAAAAATTGAACTTGTACACCATTCATTATATTTTTCTAAATAATCCATTTTATCCTCCTTGTAATTCTTATTTATAAAATAAAATATTTTACTCCTACATTTTAATTTCTATATCTTCATTTGTAAAGTAAAATAAGGTAATCTTTAAAAATAAATTAATTTATTTTTTAGATTACCTTATTACATTTATAACTACATTTATTATTATTTTATATTATAAAACTTTTTATATAAAGCTCTTGCAGTCTCTGGGCTATCTGTTCCTTCTGCATTTTTTACTGGTGCAAATTCATCTTCCCTTTTTACTCTTAATATTGCCATATCATCTAACATATCAAAAGCATCAAAAATAAATGATTCAAATTTATAAGCATTAGGCTTATCTGGAACAACTAAATTTCCGTTTTCATCAAGATAACTAGCTTTTTTATGAGCTACATGATAAGGTAAATTTTTATTTGCAACATCTTCAATTGCTTTTACACTAAACATATTACAATTTATATGTGATTCACCGAAAACTAATTCTCCATTTGTATCAGTTCTTTCTGCCATTTCTTTTGAAATTTCTGTATATTCTACAACACCTGGTTTTCCGTTTCTTTTACAGAATACACCAACTTTTTCTGATGGATTTGCTTTAACAACACTCTTACCTCCAGCAGAAACATTTTTATCAATCATTACACCTAATAAAACTGGATCAACCATTTTTACAAGTACATTGTCAACAGGACCGATAAAAGCCCATTTAACACCTCTTTTTTCCATATCTGCTGTAATGTTGTTTTTTTTCATTGATTGGAATATTCCACCATGACCATCAGATGCTTCTTTTATAATTCCATTTTCATTAACAAGTATTTTTCCTTGCTCATTGCACATTGGCAATTTACCTTGTTGGAAAAACTTTATACTGTTTTTATCATATCCAAAGAAATTGTTTTTTTCGAAAAATTCTTGTGTTTGTGCATCATTTTCTTTGCTTGTCATAATATACCAAGGTACAATAACATTGTACTTTTCATTTGCAGATTTTAAATTATCTACTAAAATTTCAAATATTGATTTATGTGAGTCTAATCCAATATCAAAAGTTCCTTTAGGTCCACTATGACCTAATCTTGTTCCTTGACCTCCGGCCATTGTTACAACTGAATATTCACCATTTTTTATTGCATTTTCACCTAAAGTTAAATATTTATTCAAATCCTCTTTAGATAATTTTGATTCTTCTATATAAGAAATTGGTTCAATTACATCATTTTCAAAAGAAATTTTTTCTTTTGTTGAATCATATAATTTATTAAATTGTTTAAAATCGATCTTACTTATTTGTTCTCTTAATTCTTTTTTAGTATTATCATCTAATTTATTATAATTTGCTAATACTTGCTCCTGATTTTGTTCTTGTAATTTTGCTTTTGCTTCTTCATATGACATATCCATTCTATCCTCCTATATGTTAAAATGTTTTTTGATTTCTTTATATTATATCATTTTATTCTGATAGTCAATGAAATTATTACATTTTAATCTAACTAATAGGATTTTTAAGCACATTTTTTATAAAACTATTTTTTTAATATCACATTCACCCTTTGTATTTAATATTTGTGTATATCCATTTTCTTTTATTATTTTATCTAAATCTTCACTTTGTTTTACTTCATAGCAATTTATTATTTTTATATTACAATCTTTTTCGCAGTAATATTTTTCTATTAAATTATTTATATTTTTTATATATTCATCATCGCCAGATACAATATATATTTTTTCATTATCATCAACATCATCTTCAGCTACTAAATTTCCCCAATTAATATTCATTATATTTTTCTTATTTTTTAAAGTTAATTTATTTACTAATATATTCATTTTTTCTTCAATATTATTTTCACATTTCATATATATACTACAATTTTCTTGTACCTTATTATTTATGTATGGCAATAACATAACAGTTAAATGCCAATCACTTGCATAAAAGCAACATGATTTTTGTATATATTTATTTAACTTCATACTGAAGCCTCCTTATTTTCATATTCGAATTTTAACATCACAGCTTAGTGATGTCAATTTAAATCGCCCTTCTTTTTTCGACATTTTACTTATGTATATTTTCCAATTATTGGTTAATACTATAATTATTAACAATTAATTTGGAGGTATTATGAGTAAATTTCAGAATTTTTTTCTTAAGTTATTATTTATTTTTTTCTTGATTATTATATTTATATTTATTTCTGCGAAATCATATTCGCAAAATATGTTTAAAAGTATTTCTAATAATTTTTTAAGACTGCATGTAGTTGCTAATAGTGATTCTACAGAAGACCAAATATTAAAATATAAAATAAGAGATGCTGTTATTGACTATATGAAACCATATTTTTCTAATATAAATACAAAAAATGACGCATTAAATATTTTAAATTTGCAGAAAAATAATATAAATGATTTAGCTACAAAAATAGCTACTGAAAATGGATATAATTATCCTGTTAATGTATCAATAGGGAATTTCTATTTTCCTACAAAAGAATACTCTGAAATAATTTTACCAGAAGGATATTATGATGCATTAAAAATAGAACTTGGAAATGCAAAAGGACAAAATTGGTGGTGTGTAATGTTTCCATCACTTTGTATAATTGATTCAAATAACCTTAGTTTTTCAGAAAGTTCAGAGCAACTCCTTCAAGAAAATTTATCTGAGGAAGAGCTATCAATTATTTCAAATACCAGTACAACTCCAGATATAAAAATTAAATTTAAACTAATTGAATTATTTGAAAATTTATAAAATAAACCTACAAGTTTAATTAATAAATTATTCATAACAATATAATTTTGTGGGTTGTAAAAAAATTCTTTTTGTGGTATATATATTTATATTATATATATGGAGGTTATTCATTTGGAAAAATTAGTTATACAAGGCGGAACAAGGTTGCATGGTGAAGTAACTATCAGCGGAGCAAAAAATGCTGCAGTTGCAATTATTCCAGCTACCTTATTAATAAATGGTGTTTGTACAGTAGAAAATTTACCAAACATTAGTGATGTGCAAATACAATGTAAAATATTAAAAAAATTAGGAGCAAAAGTAGAATGGCTTGACAACAACACAGTAAGATTTGACACTTCAAATATAGAAAGCTACAAAGCTCCATTAGATATGACAAGTAAATTTAGATCATCATATTATTTAATTGGTGCATTACTAGGAAGATGCCATAATCAAGATATTGAAGTAGGTCTTCCAGGAGGATGTAAATTAGGTGCAAGACCAATAGACCAACACATAAAAGGATTTGAAGCATTAGGAGCAAACATAGAAGTTGCAAACGGAAAAGTTATAGCTCGTGCCGAAAAATTAGTTGGAGCACCTATTTATATGGATACAGTTTCAGTGGGTGCAACAATAAACATAATGCTTGCAGCTGTTCTTGCAGAAGGAACAACAACAATTGATAACGCAGCAAAAGAGCCACACATTGTTGATGTTGCAAACTTTTTAAATTCACTTGGAGCAGATATTCGTGGTGCAGGAACAGACCTAATAAAAGTTAATGGTGTAAAATCTTTAAAAAGTGGTTCATCATATTCAGTAGTACCAGACCAAATAGAAGCTGGAACTTTTATGCTTGCTGCAGTTGCATCACAAGGAGATATTATATTAAAAAACTGTGTAAGTGAACACTTAGATTGTTTAACAGCCAAAATTATTGAAATTGGTGGTCATGTTGAAGATACTGGTGATGAAATTAGAGTATGGTGTAATAAAAGGCCAACAAAAACAAACATAAAAACAGCACCATATCCAGGCTTTCCAACAGATTTACAAGCTCAAATGGGAGTTGTACTTTCAATAGCAGAAGGAACTAGTGTAATATCTGAAAATATATGGGAATCAAGATTTCAATATACTTATGAATTAAATAAAATGGGAGCTAATATTACTGCTCAAGGTAAAACAGCATTTTTTGAGGGAGTAAAATCTTTATCTGGAGCACCAGTATATGCCACAGATTTAAGAGCTGGTGCAGCCCTTATAATAGCTGGAATTATAGCTAATGGTACAACAGAACTTTACAATCTTGAACATATTGATAGAGGATATGAAAATATTGAAATGAAATTTAGAAACTTAGGTGCTAATATTGTTAGAGTTACTGAATAAAAGGAACGGTTTATATGTTAAATTTTTGTAGTTTATATAGTGGAAGTAGTGGAAATAGTTTATTTGTCCAAAATGAAAATACAAATATTTTAATTGATGCAGGAGAAAGTGCAAAAAAAATAGTAAATGCGCTTTCTTCTATTAATGTTCCAATAGAAAAAATTGATGGAATTGTAGTTACCCATGAACATTTAGACCATGTAAAGAGCATTGGAACTCTTTCAAGTAGATATAACATTCCTGTATACGCTACTGAAAAAACCTGGTCTGCAATGCCAGCACAATCTGCAAAAATTGATAAAAAACTTCAAAGATTATTTTCTTCTTCAATCGATTTTACTGTAGGAGACTTACAATTACATCCATTTTCAATACCACATGATGCTGCAGACCCATGTGGCTTTAATATAAAAAATGGTAATAATAAAATAAGTATAGCAACAGATTTAGGTCATATAACTCCCGAAATTATAAATAATTTAAAAGATAGCTCTTTTGTCTTACTTGAAGCAAATTATGACCCAGAAATTTTAAAGTTTTCTCGATATCCATATTATTTAAAACAAAGAATATCTGGCATAAATGGTCACTTATCAAACATTGATGCAGGCAACTTGCTTTCAAAACTAATTGGTGTTAATTTAAACTCTATTATGCTTGGACACCTAAGTAAGGAAAATAATTTTCCTGAATTAGCATATAAAACTGTTGTCGATGAATTAATGAATAATAAATGTGATGTTTCAAAATTAGATATTAATGTTGCAACAAGAATTAGGCCATCAAAAATAATAAAAATTTCATAATTAAGGAGATATATAATGCTACATATTAATATAATTTGTGTTGGAAAATTAAAAGAAAAATATCTGCAAGATGCATTAGCAGAATATTCAAAAAGGCTTTCAAAATACTGTAATTTAAATATTATTGAATTGCCAGATGAAAAATTGCCAAATAATTTAAATGATTCTTTAATTAAACAAATCAAAAGCAAGGAATCAAATAATATTTTGTCTCATATAGAAAAAGGCTCATATGTATTAGCTTTAGACTTAAAGGGTAAGCAATACTCATCTGAAGAATTTTCACAAAAAATTACAAATATTTCTTTAAATTCATCTAGTAATATTACATTTGTAATCGGTGGAACTTTAGGTTTAGACGAAAACGTTTTAAAGAATTCTAATGAACTTATATGTTTTTCAAAAATGACATTTCCACATCAATTAATACGTATATTTTTATTAGAGCAAATATTTAGAGCTTTTAAAATTTCAAATAACGAAACTTATCATAGGTAAATTTATAATTTTATTTAAATATATATTTGAATGTAGAGGAAAATTACCTAATACTTGCATTTTTTATTATAGGGGTTTGCAAATAAGATGAAAAGGGGGCTTTTCATAAAAAATTTTTTCCTCTACAAAATTAAAAACATTGGAATTTTTTTGAATTAAATTAAAAACCTTTTAGATAAAAATCTTTAAGCAAAAATTATTATTTAATTTTACTTTGAATTTAAAAATTATATAGATTTTTTATAAAATACATTTGATAAAAATAGGTTGAAATAAAATTCATGAATACATATTACTACCCAACTTTAACTTTGTCAAGAAAATTCCATCGACATGATTCGACATAAGATGTAAAAGACGCCAAATTCTTTAATAATTTGACGTCTTTTAATGTACTTTTTTATGCACTCTGTTTTCTCGTATTTTTAAAATTTTTAGATTTCTTCTATATGTATATCATTAACTACTGCCATAATTGCATATTTCCTTAATCCTTATATAGATTTTAATTCATCATATTCAATGTAATATTTTAGTTGTACTTTTGCTTTTTACATTTTTTCTTGCAACTTGGTAACTTCACTTTTTTTAGATATTTACTTTCTTTGCTTTTTATTTTACTATATGCACTATTTTATTTCATGAGGTGAACTTGTTATTTTACATTAGCATTTTACAAATTATAACTGAGCTCAAAATGCCAATTAAGTCAGCAGTTAACGATGCAATTAAAACCCCTCTATTCTTTTTTATTTTTACACAACTTGTATATACTGCTATAGTATATACTGTTGTTTCTGTTGAACCCATTATCACTGAAGCTACACTTCCTATGTAACTATCAACGCCACATTTTTTCATGATATCTGTTGCTACACCAATTGAAGCACTTCCAGAAATCGGTCTAACTAATGCCAATGGGATTATTTCTGATGGTATTTTCAACATTCCTGTGATTGGACCAATTAGTATACTACAAAAATCTATAAATCCAGAACTTCGTAATAATCCTATTGCAAAAAAAATTCCTATTAATGTTGGAAAAATTTTTAATGTCACCTCTAAACCTTCCTTTGCTCCCTCTAAAAACAAATCGAAAATTGGTTTTTTTTCAATAATTCCCCATATAATGATAATAATAATTATTAATGGCATAGCTAAATTCGAAATATAACTAATAAAATTCATATTTTTTCCTATAAATTTAATTTAGGTTTATTGGATTGCCTATATCCTTTTCATCTACTATTTTATTTATTATCCTTTTTAATCAATAATTTAGCAACAATAATTCCAGCAACTGCAGCCAAAATTGTAGCTCCCCATACAGGAACCAATATTCCTGTTGAATTTTCTGACCCTAACGATTTTCTAATTGCCAGTACTGTTGTAGGAATTATTTGAATTGAAGCTGTATTTATTAATATAAACATTAACATAGAATCACTTAATGTATCTTTTTTATTATTTTCTTTTTGCATACTACTCATTGCCTTTAATCCCAATGGAGTAGCAGCGTTTCCTAACCCCAATATATTTGCTGTCATATTCATAGAAATTTCTTTTTTTATTTTTTCATTTTTCTTCAAATCTGGAAATAAAAAATTAATTATAGGATTTAACATTTTACAAAATTTATCAATCAAACTTAAATTACTTGCAATTTTCATCAATCCACTCCACAAACACATAGTACCTAAAAGTGTTAATGTTATTTGAATAGTACTTTCAGTGGACTCAAATATTGAATTATTTAATTGCTCTAAATTTCCAGAAAAAATAGCATATATAATTGATACAATAATAAATATTGGCCAAATTTTATTTAACATATTTATACCTCGTTAAAATATATTATATTTTTCGAATTAATATAACACTTTTACCATATTTAATTATTATATTTACTTTAAATGTATATCCCCCTACGGAAAATTCCATAAAATTTATAATAATTTTTATGGATATTATTATAAATAAATTTATAAAACGAAAAAATTACAGATACTTTATTTCCACTAAAAATTAAATTCTTTTATTTTTATCCAATATATATTTTCCTTTTTTTACAAAACAAAATGAATTTTTTACATAGCATAAATTCTTCAAAAAATTTTCAACTTCAAATAAAGATTTTATTGGCTTGCAGTTATTATACAAATCACATTTAAAATCATTAAATTTTTGCATAAAAATTCCTCCTTTATTTAATTTGTGTTCTTAAAATAAGCCGTTCCGAAGATATTATATTATAAAAATTCCATTTCTTACTGGTCGCTTTTTCTTGAGTATTGTGAGTTAATGTGTACCTGCGAATGAGCTTGGTTCGACTTTTAAAGGCCTCTATATGCTCCCAAACTGTGCATCATTGCATTTTTATAATATAATATCTTCTACACAACTCTACATATGTGACTTGTAACAAATCCTTTTACCAAAAAGGTTCTAATTTTTTCAAACCTTGAAAGTCGGCTCTTTTTATTATATAATATTAAATATTTAATTAATTTGTTAAAGAAAAGGAGATATTTTGTGGAAAATAGTATTTTAATGCCGAATGAACGAATAGATGAATTAGAATTAAATAATTTAAAAATCATTCAAAAAATTGATGGTTTTTGTTTTGGAATAGATAGTGTTTTATTATCTGATTTTGCACGAAAAATAAAAAATAACAGTAAAGTATTAGACTTAGGAACTGGTACTGGAATATTAGGAATATTATTATGTGCAAAAACAAATTTAAAACAAATTACAGGAATAGAAATTCAAAAAGAAATTGCAGATATGGCTACCCGAAGTATAATGTTAAATAATTTACAAGAAAAATTTGATATTTTAAATTGCAATATTAAGGATATAGATAAAATACTAAAAATAGATTCATATGATGCAATAGTTACAAATCCGCCATATAAAAAACCTAATTCTGGAAAAATAAATGAAAATAAAACTAAACTAATATCAAGACACGAAATTGAGGCAAATTTAGATGATTTTATAAAAATAAGTTTCAAAATGCTAAAAGATAAAGGCACACTATATATGGTACACAGAGCAGAGCGATTAGTCGATATACTTTCAACAATGAGAAAATATAAAATGGAACCCAAAAGAATTAGATTCGTATATTCGAATAAAAATAGCGAAAGTAAGCTAGTTTTAATTGAAGCAATAAAAAATGCAAAACCCTTTTTAAAAATTGAAGAGCCCTTGTATATATACAGTGAAAACGGTGAATATACACAAGAGATTTTGAAAATATATAATAAAATTAAATAATTAATTTAATTTAAAAAATAATTAATTAATTTAAAGATAATTAATTTAATTTAAAGAATGATTAGTTAATTCAAAAATAATTAATTTAATTTAAAAAATAATTAAATTAATTTAAAAATAATTAATTTAATTTAAAAAATAATTAATTAATTTAAAAATAATTAATTTAAAAATAATTAATTTAATTTAAAAATAATTAATTTAATTTAAAAAATGATTAATTAATTCAAAAAATAATTAATTTAATTTAAAAATAATTAATTTAAAAATAATTAATTTGATTTAAAAAATAATTAATTTAATTTAAAAATAATTAATTTAATTTAAAAAATAATTAATTAATTTAATTAAAAAAAATAATTAATTAATTAAAAAATAATTAATTAATTTAAAAATAATTAATTATTTTAATTTTAAAAAATAATTAATTAATTTAAAAATAATTAATTTAATTTAAAAATAATTAATTATATAAACAGAAATGAGGAATTAGTATGAATGGAAAATTATATTTAGTAGCAACACCAATTGGAAATTTGGATGATATAACATTAAGAGCAATTAATGTGTTAAAAGAAGTAGATGTAATTGCTGCCGAAGATACACGACATAGTTTAAAATTATTAAATCATTTAGAAATTTCAAAACCCCTAATCAGTTATTACAGACACAATGAAGAAATAAAAAAAGATTTATTAATTAATAAATTATTAAATGGAGAAAATATTGCTCTTATCACAGATGCAGGTACTCCAGCAATTTCAGATCCAGGAGAAGTAATTGTAAAAGAAGCCATACAAAATAATATTGAAATAATACCAATACCAGGAGCTTGCGCACTAATAAATGCTTTAATAACATCTGGATTAGACACTAAGGAATTCAGCTTTTACGGATTTTTACCACTAAACAAAAAATTAAGATTAAAAAAATTCGAAGAGCTAAAAAAAGAAACAAAAACTATGATTATATATGAAGCACCTCACAAAATAGTCACAACACTAAACGATATATATAAATACCTAGGAGATGTAAATATAGTTCTTGCACGAGAACTAACAAAAATCCACGAAAGTTTTATACGTGGAAAAATATCAGAAATAATTTCTCAAATGAAAGAAATAAAAGGTGAAATGATTATTTTAATAGAAGGGAATAAAAATATTGAAGAAAACGAAACTCAAAATAACCTACCAATTGAAGAGCAATATGAGCTATATAAAAAGCAAGGTCTAACAAAAAACGAAGCAATAAAAAAAATTGCAAAAGAGCAAGGAGTAAGTAAAAATGAAATATATATGCAATTTTTAAATAAAGAATAAAATATATTAATTACAAAATTAAATATACAAAAAAATAAATAAAAAAACAATTAACAATAAAAATAAAAAACAAAAAATAATAAATAAGCAATTTACGCTTTTATATAAAAAACTTTTCACCAATATATATTTCTGTATTGATAAAAACCAAACTCACAACCGACCCAATTTTATAAAGTAGGATATGTGAATATATATATTAAAAAATACAGTGACGCGCAGTTTGGAATCTGTAGAGCACTAAAAATTTTGTACAACCAACAACGAGGGTACATAACCACTCCCACCAGTCAAGTGAAGGCGCACCAGCAAGGAAAGAATTTTTAATATATATCTTCACATATCCGGCCCCTAAAAGCCCCTAATCCTCCTTAGTAAACAATCTCTCAAACTTAATTGTACTATTTTTAAAACATTGATTTTCTTTACCATCAATCAAAATCTTAACAGAATTTATCTCTGTAAATTGAGTCATTGTATTAACAATTTGACTAATCGCAAGTCCTTGTGTTTCAATATTATCAACTTGATTTTCTATAAACTCTTTTGAAAAATCAATAAATAAACATTCTCCATTTTTTGTTATTTTATTAACTTTCACCCCCTCTGGTAAAACACTTTTTAAATTTTCTGTTTTAGGTCCATTTAATAATAAACTCATTACCTCTTGATATGGATTATTAAGTAACACTTTTGAATCAATTTTTCTAACTTCTTCTGCAATTTCATTATTTGAATTTACAAAATATAATGTAACTGTTGTTTCTCGTAATTGTTCATCTGAAATTTCCTCCTCAGGAATAATAACATTTTCTTCTGTATTATTTTTTATTTTTTCTACATTGGAATTACAGCAAATTACTATTATAACTGCAATAATTGCAATTACTATTATTGAAATAATCAATATTTTTTTGCTTTTATCACTCATAAAAACCCCTCCTCAATCTTTTTTTTTAATCTTATTACAGACAAGTAGTAAATATAACCACAAAGCCTAAGATTTACAGGCATTTTTCGTTTGACAAATTTCGAGTTTCAATATACAATACTACTTGAAACAAAAATTATAGTAATAAAATATTTCAGACTTATTGCTGATATTTATACATTTATATTTTATTAATACTATAAAAGTCTGAATATAAAAAGGAGTACAATATGGGAAATTTGTTACATGTAGGTTTAGATGTTGGATCAACTACAGTAAAAATTGTGGTTTTAGATTCAAAACTAAACATTATTTACGAAAATTATGAAAGACACTTTTCAGATACAAAAAATACAGTTTGCAATGTACTTGAAAAATTAAATAAAGATTATCCAAATTCGCAATTTACAATATCACTTACGGGTTCAGGAGCTATGTCTGCGGCTAATTTTTTAAACTTACCATTTTTACAAGAAGTTGTATCTTGTAAAAAAGCTGTTGAAAAATATATACCACAAACAGATGTAGTAATAGAGCTAGGTGGCGAAGATGCAAAAATTATTTATTTTGATAAATTTATAGAACAACGTATGAATGGTACTTGCGCTGGAGGGACTGGAGCATTTATTGACCAAATGGCTTCATTATTAGATACTGATGCCAGTGGTTTAAATGAACTTGCAAAACATTATAAAACAATATATCCAATAGCTTCTCGCTGTGGTGTTTTTGCAAAAACCGATATTCAACCACTACTAAACGAAGGTGCAGCAAAAGAAGATATAGCCGTTTCAATTTTTCAGGCAGTTGTCAACCAAACAATAAGTGGTCTTGCGTGCGGTAGACCTATAAAAGGAAATGTTGCATTTTTAGGTGGTCCTTTAAACTATTTATCTGAATTACGAAATAGGTTTATTGAGACATTAAATTTAACACCAGAAGAAACTATAGTTCCAGAAGAAGCACATCTATTTGTTGCAAAAGGAGCAGCCATTACCTCAATAGAAAACAAACCAATAACTAACGAAATATTAAAAAGCAAAATAACAGTATTAAGAGGTTCACACGATAATACAACAGTTCCATTAGCTCCACTATTTTCAATAGATGCTGACTATGATGAATTTAAACAAAGACATGATAAAGACTGTGTAAAAAAAGGGACTTTAGATAATTTTTCAGGAGATTGTTTTATTGGTATTGATGCAGGTTCTACAACAACAAAATTAGTTTTAATAGATAATGACGGAAAATTATTATATTCATTATACGGAAATAATGAAGGAAATCCATTAAAAAGCGTTATGGGAATGCTAAAAAAACTATACTCTATTTTACCAAAAAAAGCAGATATTCGTTTTAGTGGGGTAACCGGTTATGGAGAACAATTAATAAAAACAGCATTAAAAATAGATTTAAATGAAATAGAAACCATTGCTCATTATACAGCTGCCAAAGAATTTATGCCAAATGTTACAAGCATAGTTGATATTGGCGGTCAAGATATGAAATATATAAAAATAAAAAAAGGAACAATCGACAATATTATGCTTAATGAAGCTTGTTCTTCTGGATGTGGTTCATTTATTGAAACTTTTGCAAAAAGCTTAAACTTATCAATTGAAGAATTTGTACAAGCAGCTATAGAATCAAGAAAACCTGTAGACTTGGGTTCAAGATGTACTGTATTTATGAACTCAAAAATAAAACAAGCTCAAAAAGAAGGATATTCAGTTGGAGATATTTCAGCAGGACTATCATATTCAGTTATTAAAAATGCAATTCAAAAAGTTATGAAAATAAGAGATGTTAATACATTAGGTGACCATATAGTTGTTCAAGGTGGTACATTCTATAATGATGCCGTATTAAGAGCCTTTGAATTAATTGTAGGAAAAAATGTTATACGTCCAGATATTGCTGGATTAATGGGTGCATATGGTGCTGCATTACTTGCAAAACAACAATATGAAGCAAACCTAGATATGGAATATCATTCTAGCATTTTAAAATCTGAAGATATTGATAAATTAGAAGTTAAAACAATGCACGTTCGTTGTCAAAACTGTGAAAATCACTGTTTATTAACAATAAACAAATTTAATGATGGTAGTAAATATATTTCTGGAAACAGATGTGAAAAAGGTGCTGGTATAACAAACAAAAATACAAATTTACCAAACTTAATTAAATATAAATACGAAAGAGTATTTAATTATATTCCAATAAAAGAAGAAGTAGCAAAACGTGGAACAATAGGAATTCCTAGAGTCTTAAATATGTACGAAGATTATCCTTTCTGGTTCACATTTTTAACAAACTTAGGATTCAGAGTTATATTATCTGAAAAAAGTACTAGAAAAACATACGAAAAAGGTATTGAGTCAATGCCATCAGAATCAGTATGTTTTCCAGCAAAATTATCACATGGACATATTGTAAGTTTAATAAAACAAGGAATAAAAACAATATTTTACCCTTGTATACCATACTCAAGAAAAGAATATAAAGATTCAGACAATCATTACAATTGTCCAATAGTAATATCATACTCAGAAGTTTTAAAAAATAATGTTGAAGATATAAAAGCTGAAAACATAGAATTTTTAAATCCATTTTTGCCTTTTGAAGCAGACAAGTTAGCAAAAACAATATTAGGACTACCAGAATTTAAAAAATATAACTTTACTAAAAAAGAGCTTTTAGTAGCAGCAAAAATGGCAGAGCTAGAATATCAAAGATATAAAAGTGATATTCGAAAAAAAGGTGAAGAAACTTTAAAATATTTAAAAGATAATAATTTAAAAGGTATTGTAGTTGCTGGTAGACCTTATCACTCAGACCCTGAAGTAAACCACGGAATCGACACATTAATTACAAGTTTAGGATTAAGTGTTTTAACAGAAGACAGCGTATGTCACTTAACTCAAGCTAAACGTCCACTAAGAGTTGTAGATCAATGGACATACCACGCTAGACTATACGCAGCAGCAGACTTAGTTGGAAAAACAGATAATTTAGAGCTAGTACAATTAAATTCATTTGGATGTGGAGTAGATGCCGTAACAACAGATCAAGTAGAAGAAATATTATCAAGCTATGGAAAAATGTATACATTAATAAAAATTGATGAAATAAACAATTTAGGTGCAGTAAGAATTCGTATTCGTTCACTTTTAGCAAGTATGAACAAACGTATAAATGAAAAAGATTCAGATGCAACTGGAGATTACGAAATTCATAAAAAAGTTTATACAAAAGAAATGAATAAAGATTATACTATCTTATGCCCACAAATGGCTCCAATTCACTTTGAATTAATTGAGGCAGCCGCAAATGCTTCTGGATACAAAGTTGAATTATTACGAGAATGTACAAATCATACTGTTGAAACAGGATTAAAATATGTAAATAATGACGCGTGTTATCCATCAATATTAACAACAGGACAAATGATAGAGGCATTACAATCTGGAAAATATGACTTAAATAAAACTGCAATTATAATGTCACAAACAGGTGGAGGATGTCGTGCAACAAACTATATAGGATTTATTCGTAAAGCACTACGAGACGCAGGATTTGCTAATGTTCCAGTAATTTCATTTAATGTTGTAGGAATGGAAAAAATGCCAGGATTTAAAATAACAATTCCATTTATAGAAAGATTATTTAAATCTGTAATACTAGCAGATTTATTACAAAAATTATTAACAAAAAACAGGGCATATGAAATACATAAAGGTGAAACACAAAAAACATATGACGAATGGCTTAATAATTGCAAAAAAATAGTTGCAAAATCTAATTTAAAAGAATTCAAAAAATGTATATACGACATGGTTGATGCATTTGAAAAAATAGAATTAGATACAACAATACAAAAACCAAAAGTTGGAATAGTAGGAGAAGTATTAATAAAATACCATCCATTTGGAAATAACTTTGTAGTAGACAAACTTGAACAAGAAGGAGCAGAAGTTGTACTTCCAGATTTTATGGGATTTGTAAAATTTATTGCAACACACAAAATAACATTTAATCAATTAATAAAAACAGGAGCAGTAAAAGCAAATGTATTTAAATATGCTATAAAATTAATTGACATATTAGAAAAAGACTCAGTAAAAGCATTATCAAACTCTAAAAAAGGATATTTATTACCTTGTAATATATGGGAACTAGAAGATAAAGTAAAAGATATTTTATCAATAGGAAATCAAACAGGAGAAGGTTGGTTTTTAACAGCTGAAATGATAGAATATATAGAACACGGAATTCCAAATATAGTTTGTGTACAACCATTTGCTTGTTTACCAAACCATGTAGTTGGAAAGGGTGTTATAAAAACAATACGTAGCAAATATCCAAATGCAAATATTGCACCAATTGATTATGACCCAGGTGCAAGTGAAGCAAACCAAACAAACAGATTAAAATTATTAATGACAGTTGCTAAAGATAATTTAAATAGAGAACAACAAAAAAATAAAAAATAAATTTTATTCAAAAATATAAAAAAATAAAAAAGATATCCACAACTTATTCATTATATGTGGATATCTTTTTACTATGTTAAACAATTAATACTTCAAGAATTCTTTGTTTTTCTAGTAAAATTTTCGACAAAAATTCCCATATTTTTTTTGTCGAAAATTGTTGACTCTTTTATTTTTATTTGCTATACTCAACTTGTACTTAAGAAAAGAAAGGGGGGAAACACAATGGAAAAAGAAAATAAGAAACAAAATAATAATACAGCTGTAATTGCAATTTTAGCATTATTACTTATAGCTGTTTTAGCATTTGGTATTTGGGCATGGTCTAAATACACATCAACATTAGAGGGAAATGGTACTGCAACAGTAGCAAAATGGAATTTTGGTACTGCTACAGAACTTAAAAACATCGACTTAGCAACTACATCTGGTGGTACAACTATGGATGATGTTAATAATGTAGCAGCAGATAGAATTGCTCCTGGTACAAGTGGTCACTTTTCAGTTGCCTTAAACACAACAGGAACAGAAGTTGCTTTATCATATGATATAGTTCTTTCAAACATGCAAAACAAACCAACAAACTTACATTTCTATTCTGATGCAGCTTGTGAAAACAAAATTGATACAACTGATGGAGCTAAAATTTCTGGAACAATAGCTCAAGAAGATACAGGAAAAGAAAAAACAGTTACAATTTACTGGAAATGGGCTTATGAAACAGGTACAGATGCTACTAATATAGCAAAAAATGATGAAACAGACACAAATGAAGGTAAAGCTGCTACAGAAAATGGTGTTACATTTGACTTAACTATTACAGGTACTCAAATTAACCCAGCAGCTGCTCAAGCTGTAACATCAAAATAATAACAAAAAATTTAATTAATAATTATCATAAAAAGGGACATACTTTAATTAATAATGTTGTCCCTTTTCTTTTTGAAAACTTAAGAAAAAAATTAATATACTATAATAATTTATAGTACATACAGGTGAGGTTATAATGAAAAAAACAAAAATAAATATTTTCAATACAATACAATATATAATAATTGTAATTTTAATACTACTTATTGGTTATTTTTCAATTCAAAAATTTATATTTAAAAATAAATCAATAAACTTTTTAAATTATAATTTTTATACTATTTTATCTGGCAGTATGGAGCCAACAATTAATATAAAAGACTTAGTTGTCACTCATCCCAAAGAAAAATACAAAATTAATGATATTGTAGCATTTAAACATGATAATGCAGTTACAGTCCATAGAATTGTAAATGTAGAATATGATAATAATGGAACAGAGCTTTTTACAACTAAGGGAGATAATAATAATACTATTGACAACGATAAAATAACATCATCAGACATAATAGGGTCATATCGCTTTACAATACCTTTATTAGGGTCATTTATATTATTTGTAAGTACTAATCCATTATTCGTAATATTATTTTTAATTATTATTATATTAATATATTATATTTCAAAATTATTAATAAATCGAATCCGAAAAAAATAAATAAAAATAATGGAGATATTTTTATTAACTCCATTACTTTTATTTTTTATATTAATTTAATTTTTATTTTTTCTGTGTCATAACTGTATTAAATTTAATAGTCTTTGTAATATCTTCATTACCAATATTTTTAAATTGTATTTTATAAGTTACATCACTTTTTGTTAAAGAAAAATCTCCTGTAAGTTTTGTCCCTAAACTATTTCCAGCCTCGTCATACCAACAATATTCTGGTAAGTCACTACCATCTGTCGTTTCAATTTCAATTTTATAGTCAAAGGCTGTTTCTGTAACATTTCCATCATTATCATAGTTTTTTACTATTACATTATAATAACTATTCATTTTACTATCATCATTCGCATCTTGAAGCTCTACACTAATTATCGGCTTGGCTGTAGTAGCTGCTATTTTACCTGTTGTTAAAAATATATAGGCAGCATATGCACAAATTGCTAAAAATGCAATTAAACTAATAATTAAACATATCAAAATAACTTTATTCTTCTTCATATTTCCTCCTATTTTTGAGAACCTGTAATTGAAATTTTTAAACTATATTTTACTAAATCAGCATTTTGCCCTGCTAATGTATCAGCACTATCATTATCAATCCATTTCCATTCGATAATATAAGTATCCTTTGAACCATTAGCTAAATCATAATTTGGAATATTAATTTCATTTATATATTTATATTCAGTATTTAAGTATTCTCCATTTTTTATTATTTTATATTTCAAATTAACATTATAATTACTTAATGCTTCCATATTAATTTTATAATTAATATAAAAATCTGATTTGTTTTCAACTTTAAATTCATATTTACCAGAAATTCCTGGATATATTTTGTTCGACTTTAAAAATTCATTTTTAAAAATTCCCAAATTTTCAATTTGACTCCATGATTTTGAATTTTCTGTTACTTCAAAATTAATTCCTGTATCTATTATGTCATCATTTGACGAATTATCTTTGCTATCGTTATTATTGTTTCTATTATTATTCACATTACTTCCATTAATATTATTTTTTACTATGTTCAAATTATTAACATTGTTTTCTACGTTTTCTGTGGTATTTCCAATATCATTTGTAAAATTATTTTCTATTGTATTTTGCTCCTGAATAGTATTCATTCCATATATGTTCTTTTCATCTTTAGCAAATTTATAATCAATTTTACCAATTAAAAATATATCTATATATGAACATATAATAAATGCTAAAATTATAACATCTTTTATTATTCTTATCGTTTTATATTGTTTTGTATATTCATTATTGCTCTGAAATCTTAATATAAACATTATCAAGTAAATTGCTGATACAATTATTATAGTAACCAAAACTGCATACAATTCCCTCATAAATAAAATGAATTTACCTAACCAATGTATTTTTACAGAAAAAATATTTGATGCATTTTCTTTATTTTTATTTAATTTAAATTGCTCTCCTGTTAATATTACAGTTATATTATTTTTATCATGTTTAAGAACTACCTTATCATTAAAAAGCTGTTCTTTATATGTAATAACTAAATCACCATCTTCAAAGTTATATTCATCATCAGAATATAATGCTATGTATGGCAAACCACCACACAAATAAATGGTATTATTTTTTTTCGCAAAATACGATATAAAAATAAATATTTCGAAAATTATAAAAATTGAAAATATTATGCTTACTATAATATTAATAATTTTCAATGCTTTTTTATCTTTTACCTCATTACCTTCCATAATTCCTCCTTTATTTATATAGTATTAGTTATTTTATAAAAAATCAAGCTTTTTTATTATAACAAAGTAAGAATTTTTTGTTCTTACTTTGTTATTTTTTTAATTTTTTAGCATAATATGCTCTATTCTTGCTCTATTAATTTGCTATTATATATATAATTATTTAATATCTTTTC
>OGGC01000090.1_pt1 | contig 76031 bp, 62 predicted proteins | sample 1571181 | NCBI WGS metagenome assembly OGGC01 (sample SAMEA2581930, study PRJEB24529) | metagenome | biome: Human gut stool | place: China | collected 2011 | reverse complement strand
ACATTAAAAGATAGTTTACGCGAATATATATTCGCGTAAACTATCTTTTAATGTTGATTTTATTGTTGACCAATCTGTTATGTTTTTGTCTTCAAATTTTTGAACTTCTTCTCTTATTTGTCTTTTTACATCATCCATTAAATTTTCTGATTCACGTACATATACGAATCCTCTTGATATTACATCTGGTCCTGATACTATACTTCCAGATGCTCCATCCATTGTCATTACTATAATTATTAAACCATCTTGAGATAAATGTTGTCTGTCTCTTAATACTATGTTTCCAACATCGCCAACACCTAATCCATCTACTAATATCTTTCCTGATGGAACTGCACCTGCAAGTTTTGCTTCATTTTGATTCATTTCTATTATTCTACCATTTTTCATCATGAAAATATTTTCTTTTGGTATTCCCATTTCTTCTGCGGTTTCTGCATGTGCTTTTAATTGTCTATATTCACCATGTACTGGTATAAAGTATTTTGGTCTTGCTAATGCTAATATTAGTTTTTGCTCTTCTTGGCAAGCGTGACCAGAAACATGTACATCTTCTAATGCACTATATACAACTTCTGCTCCTATTTGCATTAAATCATCGATAACTTTAGATACTAATTTTTCATTACCTGGTATTGGTGTTGCTGATATTATTATTAAATCATTTGGTGTTATTACAACTTTTCTATGCTCTCCTGATGCCATTCTTGTTAATGCAGACATTGCTTCTCCCTGGCTTCCTGTTGTTATAATTACTAATTGATCATCATTATAATTTTTGATCATATCAATATCTATAAATGTTTTTTCTGGAACTTGAATATATCCTAAACTTGTTGCTGTTTCTATCATATTTATCATACTTCTTCCACATACAGCAACTTTTCTGTTATGTTTAACAGCTGAATTCAAAATTTGTTGAACTCTGTGTACATTTGATGCAAATGTTGCAACAACAATTCTTTTAGTACAGTTTTGGAATAATTTTTCAAAAACATCTCCAACAGTACTTTCAGACATTGTATATCCTTTTCTTTCTGAATTTGTACTATCTGACATTAATGCTAATATTCCTTGATTTCCTAACTCAGCAATTCTTCCAAAATCCATTACTTGGCCATCTATTGGTGTATAATCTATTTTAAAGTCACCTGTATGAAGAACTGTTCCTACTGGTGTTTTTATTGCAAGCATTACTGAATCTGGTATACTGTGTGAGCTACGAATAAATTCTACTCTTATTTTTCCAAAGTTAATTGTTTCTCCTGGCATTACTTCTATTAATTTTGTTTTTCTAACTAATTTGTGCTCTTCTAATTTATTTTTTATTAATCCACAAGCTAATTTTGTTGCATAAATTGGCATATCAACCTTTTTTAAAACATATGGTATAGATCCAATGTGGTCTTCATGTCCATGTGTTATTACTAAACCTTTTAGTTTATCTTGATTTCTTTCTAGGTATGTAACATCTGGTATTACCATATCAACACCTAGCATATTATCTTCTGGGAATTCAAGTCCACAATCTACTAAAATCATTTCATCTTCATATTCAAAAACAGTTATGTTTTTTCCTATTTCTTCAAGACCTCCTAAAGGAATTATTTTTAATTTTCCTTTTTTGAATCCAAAGTCATATTCTGAATCTACTTTTATTTCTGATCTTCTTTTTGTTGTTCTTTTTGGTTTTGACTGTGATTTTTCCTCAGCTTCTACAGCTCTTCTTTTTTGAGGTTTCTTATCACCTTTTTCAAAAAATCTCTTCTTGCTTTTTTTAGCTGTGTTATCTAAATTTTTTTCAGAGCTAACTTCAACTATTTCTTTTGTTCTTTTGTTTACTTTTGTTTCTTTAACTTCTTTTTTTAATTTTTTTTCTGCTTTATTTTCGTTTTGATTTCCTTCTTTTGTCATTATAAAAATTTCACTCCTTACTTATATTATTTTTATTTAAATCTATATTCGCTTAAAAATACTATAATAATTTTATAGTTAATCTTTTAATTGCATTATTATAATGCTTTATTTTAATATAAGTAAATTGCACTAATTATAAAGATTGCTTTTAACAATCTTTATTTCTGTTTTATATACATATAATTTTTCATTTTCTCTTTAATTAAATTTTACACACCTTTTAATTTAAACGCTCAATTTCTTATTATATACAATTTACTTTTATATTAAATTTTTTCCGAACTACATTTTATTACATTATTAATATTTGTTTTTCCAAATATTAAATATAAATTTAAATCTCTTTGTTTACCAATTATTTTGGTAATAACTGTTTATTATTATACATTTTTTTGTTTTTCTTGTCAATAGGTATATTATGTTACTTAGGTATAAAAAACCACCTAAGAATTATTATTCCTAGGTGGTTTGTAGTTAATGTTTCTTTAATTTATGCTTTGTCCTTTTTTATCATTTTTAATCTTGCAAATTCTTCCATATCTGTTTCGTCCAAGATATCCTCTATTTTTTTTGCTATTTTTTCGTCTCTTGGAATTATTATTTCTTTTAGTGCATTTGCTCTTCTTTGAACCTTTTCTATGCTGTTTTCTAGTCTAAAAATTATATTTTCAATTTCTGCAAGTTCAATTATATATTTTTTCACATCATTAAATTTTGTTATGGTTTCATCTACATTTGATGTTGTACTATATAATCCATATGTTGGAGCTATTGCTTTTTCTTGTGATATAATTGATGGAATTTCCACACCCATTATTGTTTTGTATTTTATATCTATAGAATTGTCATCTTCTTTTACTGTTTCAGATATATCCATCATTGCTTCAATTCCTATATCAACATTAGATAATTTTAATGAATTTTCCGCTTCTTTTACAATATTTTTTCCTTGCTCTTTTAAAGCTTTTTCTTTTTGCTTATATTTATCAAGTTCTCTAGTTAATATAAGTTTTTTCTGCTCTAATAATTTGTGCCCTTGTTTTGATTGTTTTATAAAAGCTTGTAATTTTATTAAATTATTTTTCGTTGGTAAATCTCTTACACTCATTTTATTCCTCCATACAATTACATATATTATGTACTAAAACTTATTTGATTATAGCATATTACATATATAAAATAAAAGTACAATTACAATTATTTTAAACTATTATTTTGAATTAAATCTACTTTTTAACATTTATACATACTTTCTCTTAGTAAGCATATCATTTCTCTGATAAATATTTAATGTAAAAATGTGAATGCTGGATAAAAAATCAGATTAAATTTTTATCCAGTATTCACATTCTTAATTTTACCACATATCTTATTCAATTATTTATTTTTTCAATATATCTTTTACAACTTCTCCTGCAATTATCATTCCCACAACTGATGGCACAAATGATATACTTCCTGGTATTTGATTTCTTATTGTGCATTTTCTTTTTGTTCCTGGAGGACATATACAGTTATTTTTACAACTATTTTCTATTCCTTCATATGGTTTTAATGGCTCTTCTTTTGAATACACAACTTTTAGTTTTTTTACCCCTCTTGCTCTTAGCTCTTTTCTCATTACTTTTGCAAGTGGACATATGCTTGTTTTGTATATATCTGTTACTTCAAATTTTGTTGGGTCTAATTTATTACCAGATCCCATCGCAGATATTATTGGTATATTTAATTTTTCAGCATTCATTACAAGCTCTATTTTTCCTGTTACAGTATCTATTGCATCTACTATATAATCAACACTTTCATCTAAAATACTGTGATCAGAATCAGGCATATAAAATTCTTTATATGTTTCAACTTCTGCTTTTGGATTGATTTCTAATATTCTTTCTTTCATCACGTCAACTTTGTATTTTCCAATTGTTTTTCTTGTTGCGTGAATTTGTCTATTTAAATTTGTCAAACATATTTTATCATCATCTACTAATATAAAATGTTCAACACCTGCTCTTACTAATCCTTCTGCAACAAAAGATCCAACTCCTCCTATTCCAAATATTGCAACTTTGGCTTTGTTTAAATTTTCTATTCCATCTTTTCCTACTAATAATTCTGTTCTTGAAAATTGATTTAACATTTTTACATCTATCTCCTACCAATATTTTTTCATTTAATTTGTTATCTTTCAATTTGAATTGTTGGATATATTAATTTTACATTTTCGTGCTCTAATAATGCTAATATTTGTGAATTTACATTATTTACAAATTCTATATATTCATCATAATCTATTATGTTTGTATATAAATATATTTTTATATTATAACCGTCTTTTTCAATATCACTAAAATATACTCTTATAGAATTTTTTATAATATCTTTATTTTTTTGTAATTCAAAAGCCAACTTTTTTATAATATCATTTATTTGTTTTTGGGACATTTGCAATGATACTTTTAAATCACAGTCATATCTTCTTTTTTGTATTTTGTTCCAATTTATTATATCAGAGTCAGCTAATACTGAATTTGGCATTGTTATCACTGTATTATCTAATTTTCTTATTCTAGTTGTTCTAAATGTAATATCTTCTACTGTTCCATATACACCTTTTACCTCTATTGTATCTCCAATTACAAACGTTTTATCTGAAAGTATTGCAAATCCTCCAAATAAGTTTTTAGCCAAATCTTGAGCAGCTAATGCTAGTACAACACTTCCAATTCCTAATCCTGTTATTAGACCACTTAAATCATATCCGAGTTCAGATATAAATATGAAGGCACCAATTACGTATATAATTCCTCTTATAAATTTTACTGCAAAATTCATTGTATGCTCATTAGAAGTATTTTTTTCACTTTCTTTTATTTTTGTAAATAGCTTTGTATTAGGTCTTACTAAATTTGCACAAAATCTTGTTACGCCATATATAAGAGCTAACTTAAATATTTTTGTTACAATTGCCATAAAATCTGATGGTAGCTCTAATATTAGTAAACTTATATATGTGCCTGAAATAATCCATATAAATTTTGATATTTTGTATATTTTAGTTTTTTTAGTAAATTTATCTGATTTTATTTTAAAACATTTCATTATTATTTTTGCAAATACTGAACTTAATATTATAAATCCTACAAGTACACCTACAGCTATTAAAATTTCAACTATTTCTTTTGCTTTTATATATTCTATACAATCAAGTAATTTTTTCAAATTTAAATCACCTCAATAATTACTAATAATGAAAAAAGCTCTTTGATTCACTCAAAGAACTTTTTTCTGTTTTTCCCTCCTCGGCAATTACAATTAATTAATTTTCGAACTATAAAGATATCCGGATTTTCTCTATAATTGTAGTAATTAATTAACCTTCATCGCTTTAATGACGAGAGATGTTTCGTTTTTCTCTAAATTCTTAGATGAATGTAGCATTAATTCCGCAATTTTACTCGCGTAATGCTTTACATTAGAAACACTCTACAGGCAATACGTTAACATATTATGTCTTTGTTGTCAATACTTTTTTTAAATTTTTTTATTTTTATAATTTGCATTTATTATTTCTACTATAGCCTCTGCATCAATTTTAAAATAGTTCATTAATTCATTTGCTTTACCTGATTTTCCAAAAGAATCATGTACACCTAATTTTATTAATTTTGCTGGATATTCTTGTGCAAGAACATCTGCTATAGCTGTTCCAAGCCCTCCTATTATACTATGATCTTCTACAGATATCAACATTTTTGTTTCTTTTGCAGATTTTATTATCATATCTTTATCAATTGGTTTTAAACTATACATATCAATAACTCTTGCATAAATTCCATCTTTTTCAAGCGTTTCTTTTGCTTTTATAGCTTCAGATACAGTAACACCTGTTGCAAATATTGTTGCATCTACACCTTTTCCAATTTGGCAAGATTTACCTATTTCAAATTTTGCATTTTCATCATATATTACTGGTGTTGCCACTCTTGATAAACGAACATATACAGGTCCATTTATTTTTGATATTTCTTTTATTGCCCATTTTGTTTGAGTATCATCTGATGGACTTATTACAGTCATATTTGGTATTGCTCTCATCATACCTATATCTTCTAACATTTGATGTGTTGCACCATCTTCACCAACTGTTACTCCACTATGTGTTGCACATATTTTTACATTCAAATTAGGGTATGCTATACTATTTCGTACTTGATCATAAGCTCTTCCTGATGCAAAAACTGCAAATGTACTTGCATACGGAATTTTTCCGCACGTTGCAAAACCTGCGGCAGTTCCCATCATATCTTGTTCTGCAATTCCTATATCAAAAAATCTATTTGGAAACTCTTTTGCAAATAAATTTGTTTTTGTTGCAGATGATAAATCTGCATCTAATACTACAACTTTTTCATTTTCTTTTCCAAGTTCAACTAAGGCTTCACCATAACTTTGTCTTGTGGCAATTTTTTTATCTATGTTCATAAAACTCATTCCTTCCTAATTATATATAATTTATTGTAATTCTTCCATAGCTTGCTTATATTGCTCTTCGTTTGGAGCTTTACCATGCCAGCTTGCTTGATTTTCCATGAAGGATACTCCTTTTCCCTTTGTTGTTATTGCTACGATTGCTGTTGGTTTTCCTTTTGTTGTTTTTGCTTTATCAAAAGCTTGTATTAAATCTGCTATTTTATTTCCATTTACTGTTATTACATTAAATCCAAAGCTTTCAAATTTTTCCTCGATATGCTCTAATCCTTTTACTTCTTCAATTGTTCCATCAATTTGTAAATTATTATTATCTACAATTACACATAAATTGTCTAATTTATATTTATTTGCTGTCATTGCCGCTTCCCAAACTTGACCTTCTTCTAGCTCTCCGTCTCCTAAAATACAGTAAACTCTATATCCAGATTCATCCATTTTCGAATTTAAAGCCATTCCATTTGCAACAGATAAACCTTGTCCAAGTGAACCACTTGACATATCAACGCCTGGAACTTTGTTCATATCCGGATGACCTTGTAAATTGCTATTAATTTTTCTAAAATCTGTTAATAAAGATTTATCAAAATATCCCCTTCTTGCTAAAGTAGCATATAACGCTGGTGATGAATGGCCCTTTGATAATACAAGTCTATCTCTACCTACTGCATTTGGCTCTTTTGGATTTATATTCATTTGATTAAAATATAATACAGTTAATATATCTGCACATGATAAAGATCCTCCTGGATGTCCTGATTGTGCATTATAAATTTGTTCTATTACGCTTCTTCTTATTTCTTTAGAAATATTCTCTAAAGCCTGTACACTTGTTATTTTCATAATGATTCCTCCTTAGTTATTATTTATAAGATAATTTTTATAAATATCTACTTTAGTTTTATCAATATTTCCTATTTTTAGCAATATATTTTTTGTAAAAATTTTGTAAATTACATCTGTTTTTACTATGCTATCTGTTTTTAGATTATTTTTATTATCTTTTTTTATGTATTTATTGAATTTATATTTTAACTTTTCTATTTTAGATGAAATAAGCATTCCAAAATAACATATAAAATTTTTATTTTGATATATATCTACAATTAAAAATATGTGATTTATTCCTTTATTTCCATTATTGTATTTATAATGATGTACAAAAACAAGGTCTCCTATTTTATAATAGTTATATTTTGTGTTTTCTTCATATACAAATAAATTTATATAATCTACAATATTATCATATTCTTTTATCTCGCTTAGATTTTTAATTTTATTGTTTATATTTGCATTATATAAAAAATTCAAATAAACCTCCTAAAAAATAAAGCCAGGATACACTTTCGCCCCCTGACTTTATTTATTATATATTTTTATTCCATACTTTGTTTTATCATCCATATTTTTTTGCTATAATCTTCAATTATTTCATCCATTAATGCTGATGTTTTATATTCATTATTTTCATCAGCTAGTACTTTTATATTTTTAGAATCTTGTAAAAGTTCACTGTAATCTTTTACAATTTCATTAAATACAACTTCGCATGTTACTTTTTCATTTTTTGCTTCTGTTATTTTTGTTGTATTTAAATAATCTTTTAAAGTAGCTAATGGAATCCCCCCTATTGCTAATATATGCTCCGCAACTTCGTCAATTTGTTCATTTATTTCATTATAATATTCTTCTAGTTTTGCATGAACTACAAAAAAACTTTTGCCCTTTATATTCCAGTGATAGTTTTGTAACTTTCTGTAAAAAACATTTAAATCGCTTAAATAAATATTCAAATTATTAATTAAATTTTCCATAAAATTTACTCCTTTCGTTTTATGTATTATTTACTAATTTGAATATTTTATGCTCTTATTCTTTATGATTTTAACTTTCACTTTTTATTTCTAGCTTTATTTTCTTCTTTAAATTTCTCCAACTTATTCCTGATACATATTTTATTGATCTACTATTTAGGTATTTTTCATTTTTTGCAATATTATTCCACTCTTTTTCTGTTGGAAAAATACCATTATTTTTTAATAATTCTTTTAATTTATTATATGCAATCATATATTCTTTATATAAGCTATTATTTTTATTATCTGTTTTTTTCATGTTCTTTTCTACATAAAATTTTTCTATTAATTCGTCTAACTCCTCACTAATTTTAAGTGCTTTTTTTGTATCAAAACCACTCTTTTCTAATTCTTTATGCAATTTACATCTTAATTCTTCAATTTGTTCCGAAATGTCTTTATAAATCATTTTACCACCTTATATAGTTCTTTTTCGTCAATATTTAGAGCTATAGCTATCCTTATAATCATTGATAAGCTAGGCTCTTTTTCACCTTTCTCTATGTAATTAAGATGAGATTTTGAAATGCCAGTTTTTTTGGCTAAATCTCCTAAACTGAGATTTTTTTGCTCTCTTATTTCTTTAAGTTTTATTATTATATACATATAACCACCATCTATAGTATCTCTTGCTTTTAAAATAACATACATAATATCCACTATGGTGGAAATGGTATAATTTAATAAAAAAGCTTTAGGGATTTTTTATAATTTTTGTTGGAATTTTTTTTTGACTTTAATTTTTTTCTTTTTTGAATAAAATACATAGAATAAAATTTTATTGAGTGAATTTATCATACTATAAATTTTGTAAATTTTCAAGAAAATTCGTTCGTCAAAATTCGATGTTTTATTAGCTTTTACTACAAATTCGTAATTTTAACTATCAAAAAAATAGTGAAAGCGAGATTTTTCTTTCACTTTCACTATTACATATTTTATTTTTCAATATATCCACTTGTTTTTTCTGTATACATATTATCTGTTATAGATTTGTATCTTTCACCTTTGTAATCATCTGTAAATCCATTATATGCTTTATATATATCACCTGTATCTGTATCATACACTCTTTCATATCCTAAAGTTGCGTCACTTTGTTTTTGGCTCATAATATCATAGGATTTTTGTCTACTTTCCCAAGCACTCATATATGAATCAAAAGATTTTTGAATTGAAGCATTTAATGCTAAAGCCTGTTGTGTTTGTGCATTTCCGTTATCTATAGTTTGTTTTACATATGCATCACTAAATTCTATAAAATTAACTGAATCTAATAAGATATCTTTATAATTTATAAGTTCATCTTTTTCTGCAGTTATTGCCATTATATCATAAATCATATAATATCCCATATCAACTCCACCATTATATTGATTTCCAAAGTTTACTATTGATGCCATAAACAAGCCTTCACCTTCTTTGGAATTATCTCCTGTAAAAGTTGCTCTTAATACCTTACTATCTAATGCAACACTTTTCATACTTGCACTAGATTCAAATTCCTCTTTTTTAGTAAAATTTGTGAATTTTGGAAACTTCATTGATGAAAAAGATGGTTCAATAGAACTAGCATATGATGTTACTTCATTAAATTTTTTATAAAATCCTTCTGTTGTTGGATTATCTAAAACTACTGCTTCTGTAAAAACCTTATATTGAGGATTATTTCCACTTAAATTATAATAATTTTGCCAAGCACTTTTTTCAGATGCACTTTTTAATAATGGTTGCATTTTTATCATTAAATATACTTGATTATTCGTATTTTGTGGATCATACACTCTTATTGTATAAAATATTCCTGTGCCACCAGTTTCTACAGTCCATCCTTTAGGCTTTTTCATAGTAAAATTATCTGTTTTATATTCTTCTAAAGTTATTTTACTCGCTTCGCTTTCTACTATTTTTACATTATCTGTTTTATTATCTATTTTATTTTCATTTTTCTCTACATTAGTACTTTTATTAGTATTATTTCCGCTTTTCATATTATCACTCCCATTATAATTTACAACTAGAACTATGCTAAGAATAATAACTATTGCACCAATTGCTATTATCATCCATATTTTACTTTTTTTTGTCTCTTTCATAAAAATCCTCCTTTATAATTTTATATTTTGAATTTTAACATATAACAATTTATAAATTATATTTTTTACCAATTTTTCCGTGCCTATTTGGTAATTGTTTTTTTCATATATTTATGATATGTTATAATTCAAAAAAAGAATTAATTAGGGGGTTTTTATGAATTTTTATGAACAATTAAACACCTATATAAAACAATTTGAATGCTCTTCTCAAGAACTAGTAAATGCTTCTGGTTTGTCTTCGGCTGTCATCAGTCGATATCGTAATGGCGAAAGGACTCCAAATATTAGAAGTAAACAACTTGAGAACTTAGCTAATGGGTTATATAAAATTAGTTTTAGTAAAAAAATAAATATATCAAAAGAAGAAATTTATAATAATTTATCTAGTTCATTAAGTGATATTACTATTGATTTTGAACAATTAAGTAAAAATTTTAATGAACTCATTTCTACATTAAATATTAATATTGCTGATTTATCTCGATTTATTAATTATGACGCTTCTTTTATTTCAAAAATACGAAATGGTAATAAATATCCATCAAAACCTAAAAACTTTATTGAAGAAGTTTGTACATATATTGTATCAAAATATAAATCTGAAGATGATAAAAAATCTATTTCTATACTTATTAACTGCTTACCTGAAAATTTAAATGAAAAAGGTGATTATTATTCGTACTTATTAAATTGGTTTTCAACCAACTCATCCACTACTCACAATTATATAGATGATTTTTTGAATAACTTAGATACATTTGATTTAAATGAATATATAAAAGCTATACATTTTGATGAGATGAAAGTTCCTTTTGTTCCATTTTATAAATCTGTATCAAAGAATTACTATGGCCTAGAAGAAATGAAAAAAGGTGAACTAGATTTTTTTAAAGCAACTGTACTTTCAAAATCTAGTAAATCTGTTTTTATGTGTAGTGATATGCCTATGGAAGATATGGCTGAAGATATTGAATTTGGAAAAAAGTGGATGTTTGCTATTGCAATGATGCTGAAAAAAGGTCTTCATTTAAATATAATTCATAATCTTGACAGACCATTTAATGAAATGATGTTAGGATTAGAAAGTTGGATTCCAATTTATATGACTGGTCAAGTTTCTCCGTACTTTTTAAAAGGTAATTCAAATTCAATTTATTGCCATTTAAATTATGTTTCAGAGTCAGCTGTGCTTACTGGCGAATGTATAACTGGTTATCATAGTAAAGGAAAATATCGATTAATAACTTCAAAAAAAGATATAGAATATTTTAAAACGAAATCGGAATGTTTACTTAATAAAGCAACTGCTCTTATGAATATTTATAAAACCGAATCTCAAAATGCTTTTAATGCGTTTTTGACAACAAGCTCTAAATTACCTGGAAATCGTAGAAGAATTTTGCCTTCATTGCCAATTCATACGATTTCTAAAGATTTACTTATAAAAATTTTAAAACATAATGATATTTCTGATGAAGACATTAATAACATAACTTCAGAAATACATAGTCAAAAAAATATAATTGGAACTATATTAAAAAACAATATTTTTGAAGATGAAATACAAGAAATTTCTAAATCTGAGTTTAACAAAATATCTCCTTTTCTTTGTCTTTCTGATTGTTTTTATGAAAAGAAAATTCATTATACTTATGACGAATATTTAGAGCATTTAAAATTGACAAAAGAATATTCAAAAAATAATTCAAATTATAAGTTAACTATAAATAATGTACATACATTCAAAAATATCCAAGTTTTAATTTTCGAAAAAAATTGGGTTATGATTTCTAAAGCTAATAGTCCTTCTATTCATTTTGTAATTAATCATCCTAAACTTAGAAATGCAATTGAAAATTTTATTCCTCCTGTTGTAGAATAAAAAAACTTTTTATATTAAAAAAATGAAAGTAGATTTTAGCACCTACTTTCATTTTTTTAAGTAAATCCATTGAATAAAACATAAAAATAATATATAATAGTAAAGTACACTAACTATGGGGGTGTAACGGTTTCGACAGTAGTTTAGAAATATAAATAGCGAGTAGTGGATGGTTGCTTTGGCCACTATAAAAAAGCAAAATTAAATATAAACGCTGATAACGAAGAATTAGCATTTGCTGCCTAATTGCAGTGACGTCTTATCTATAATACCCACGGTATAGAATAAGGCGACGAATTAGTGGGAAACGAAACTATTTTTTGCTAGGAAAATAGTGGGATTTTTATAGCTACTTTAAAAATGAGTTTGTTTGTTAACTTATTTTTAGAGGAATAAATAATAACAAACTGCACTCGGAGAAGTTTATATGGAAGAGCTATTGGACAGGAGTTCGATTCTCCTCACCTCCACCAAAATTTGAAAAAAGAGCAGCTATAATATTAAATTTAGCTGTTCTTTTCTTTTTTATATAAGATTACAAAATATCCAATATCTAAATATGTGACATCTGCTGGTACCATATCTTTTATTGGTCTTAGTTTATCATATCCTATTTCGTCAATTGCTTTAAAAACTTGACTTTTATATTTCATATTAATATTTTTTTCTAAATCTATATCCAAACCATTTTCAAAATTTGCTAATAAATGATGCTCTATCGTTTGCTTTGTAAAGCCTCTTTCTTTTGCTATTTCATCAATAGATTTTCCTTCTTTATACATATTGTATGTAATAATTTTTGTATCTATTTTGTCTGATTTTTTCGAACTTGATTTTTTACTTTTTTCTTCATTATTAATTTCTTTATTTATATTATTTTCTAATACATAATTATTAATTGCTAAAATAAAATCTTCTCCATAATTTTCGTATTTATTTACCCCTACACCACTTATTTTAAGCATTTCCTCTTTTGATGTTGGATATTTTTCTGCCATTTGTTTTAGTGATAAGTCTGTAAATACTATAAATGGAGCTATATTATTTTTTTCAGCAACTTTTTTCCTGAGTGCTCTTAATATTTCAAATAAACTAGCATCATAATTTATTTCATCTTTTTGATTATTATTTTTTTCTTTTTCAATTTTTTCTATTTTTCTTTTTATTAAAACTTGTTTATTTTTAAATAATACTTCATTTGCAGATTTATTTAAAACTAAAATTGGATATTTATTGCCAACACATTCTATATAACCTTCTGTTATTAAAAAATATATTAAATCTTTAATAGTATCTTTTGAATAATCACTCATAATTCCATATGTAGATAAGTTATCAAATCCCATTGCTTTTATTTTTGATGATTTAGAGCCTTTTAATACATCTGTTACTAAACCAGAGCCAAATCTTTCATTCATTCTTTTTATACAAGATAAAATTTTTTTAGAATCTACTGTAATATCTGTTATTTCTGTTTTAGTTAAACAATTACTGCAATTATTACAATTTTCAAACAATGGAATCTCTCCAAAATATTCTAATATATACTTCCTTAAACATCTATCTGTATTGCAATAATCTATTATATAATTTAATTTATCGTATTCAACCTTGTGTCCATTTTCAGATGGTGTTTGCTCTATTAAAAATTTATTTGTAACAATATCACTTCTACTAAATAATAAAATACATTCAGAATTATCACCATCACGCCCAGCACGACCTGCCTCTTGGTAATAACTTTCTAGATCTTTTGGCATATTGTAATGAATTACATACCTAATATTTGATTTATCAATTCCCATTCCGAACGCATTTGTTGCTATCATTATATTAGTTCGATCAAATACAAAATCATCTTGACTTTTTGCTCTTGCAGATTCATTCATTCCACCATGATATTTTGATACTTTGTAACCACATTCAGTTAATTTTTCAAATAAATTGTCTACCAATTTTCTTGTGGCACAATAAATAATTCCTGGAATATCATTTTGATTTTGCAAGAAATTCAAAATATACTTATTTTTATTTTCCGGAATTTGTACTGAAAATTTTAAGTTTGCTCTATCAAATCCTGTTGTTAATGTGAATGGATTTTGTAGATGTAATAAATTAATAATATCTTCTTTTACAATATTTGTTGCTGTTGCAGTAAATGCAGAAACTACTGGCCTTGTTTTCAAATTTACAATTACATTTGCAATTTCTCTGTAGCTTGGTCTAAAATCATGTCCCCATTGAGATACACAATGAGCTTCATCTATTGTAAACATTGATATTTGTAGATTATTTAGTAAATTTAAAAACGCTTCTGATGTTAATCTTTCTGGCGCAACATAAATTATTTTATATACATTGTGCATTATATTATTTATTGTTTGGGAATATTCTGAATGAGATAAACTGCTATTTATAAATGTAGCAGGAATTCCAATTTGATTTAAATTATCAACTTGATCTTTCATAAGAGAAATAAGTGGTGAAATAACAATTGTAACACCAGGAAGAAGCATTGCTGGAATTTGATAACAAATAGATTTACCAGCACCTGTTGGCATAATTCCTAAACAGTCATTTTGATTTAAAATATTATTTATAATTTCTTCTTGACCAGGTCTAAAATTGTCATATCCAAAAAACTTTTTTAATAAATTTTGTGAATTTGTCATAAAATACCTCTTTTCTTTGTTGTTTTGTGATTATATCATTTTTATTTTTGAAAGACAAGTAGATTAATATAAATAAACAAAAATGAACCCAAATTGTTAAACATTTCAGTTAACAATTTAGGTTCATTATAAATTTATTGCACTAATTTTTCGTAACTATTTTATAAACTATACCATTGTCCATTAAATTGAAATACAACTTGTGTTTTTTTACTTTCTATTGTTTGTTTATCACCTGTATATTTTTCTGTAATATTTACAGTATATGCTTGTGAAACTTGTATTTCTTGTTGATAATTAGCTTTTAAATAATTTTCTAAGTCTGCTAATTGCTCTTCTGTATATTGTACTGCATCACCAATCTCATAGTCTATTTTTATATTTTCTCCACATTCATCTTTATATGTTTCATAAAAATTATTTAAATCATCAGCTGAAAATTGTGAGCTAATTCCCATGAACTCTGGATAAGCTTTTAAAAATACATCAAAATTTTTGTTTTGAATTCCATAATAATAATATGCAATTGGTACTTCATAGTCTTTATATTTAGAAATATCTAATCCTGCAACTGTATTATTATTTAATGATTTATTTTTTGTTACTATTGATTTGCAAATAAATACTAGTGCTATAATAATTATTAATAATATTAAAATTATTAGTTTTTTAGGTACATTTACCTCTTTTTTTCTTGACATTTTATTCTCCCTTCTTATACTAATATATTTTACTAATAATCAAGTAATATTTTCTTTCTTAACACATATAAACATGTATCTTCATCAGTATTTGTATACCCTTGACTTTTTACATATGTTTTAAAATTCTTTAAAACATTACTATCATATGAATTAGTAGCAAATTTTACATTTTTATTATAATATTCGCTTAACATTACATAATCACAATAATCTAGTTTACCGTCACCGTTAAAGTCTCCCAAAACTGTAGAACTTACATTTTCAACACTCTCTGTTAGAATTTCGTTTTCATTATTAATTTTGAAAAATAAATATACGCTTTTAGATGTATTTACATCATTGTATTTACTTATAATCTCAGCCATAGTTTTCTTTAATGTAACATAATTTCCGTCTACAGAAAAATCATCACTTCCAAGTGTTTTATCTATTCTACTTCCTGAAGATGTACTAAAATAACTAATATGTAAATTTTTATCTACAGTTATATTATTATTAAGTGACTGAATATCAAATGGCACATTTGTTTTTATTGGCATATATTTAGCATTGTCTGTAAAACTTAAATCATCCAATGATGTTGCTGACCTCATTATTCCTAATGTTTTCGAACCTATAATATATTTATCACCACTGGTTACTGGTAATACTTTTATTGTTCTTGCTATAAAGCCTAATAATAATGCTGCATCAATATTATCTATATCTCCATCTTTATCTAGGTCACCATTTTTTAATTGTGTTTCTGTATATGCTGCCCCTGCTGCAATCCTATTAGAAATATTAGAGTCAGTAAGATCAACTTTTCCATCTAAATTAAGATCTCCATATAGAACACTTCTATTTACATAGTATAAATCTTTTGGTGTAGATACTAATGCTTGTTCAGTTCCTCCATGTAAACCTTTTAATGAAACATAATTAAATTCATCCTCATTATTTTCGCCTTCTGCTATTCCCCAATATCCACTATCATTACCTTTAGTGTACATATCACTTAGCGTCACAGAAAAATTAGCTGAGAAGTTTATTTTTTTAGTTTTTTTGTCTGGTTCATTAATCATTATTGAATTGTTTTCTCCTTGAATTTCTCCATTATACCAGTATATTTTTGAAGGAACTGAAGCTGTCTCATTTGTGAATTGTTGAATACCATAATTTCCACCACCAATATACAAAGAAGGTCTAGAATCCTCAAAGTCATCTAATTTTGTTTTTCCAGCTGATGTATAAATTTTATTATCTGAGTTATTTCCTATTTTTATATTTCCATTAGTACGTATTGTTGCTGTTGCTGTTGATGGTACTTCCTCCGTGTCTTTAGACACTTTTGTAGATTTTATATTTATGCTTTCGTTACTATCATCAATATATAATTGTATATTTCCTTCTCCATTATTATATATTGCGTGAGTAGAACCTGTTATTGTTCCTCCAGTTATTTTTGCTTTAGCTTTATTTGCTAAAACAATAGTTCCTATTGAATTTCCACTAGAAGTTATACTTCCAGATTTTACATTTATTGTAGATTCCTTGTCCATATTAAATGCTACATTTGCATTAGTTTGAATTTTTACATTTTCAACATTCACAACTGTACTAGATTTCTGTCCATATACAAATGTTTCATTTATACTTACTCCTCCAGAAGTTTTTGAATTTTTTATATTAAAGACTCCACCACTTACTCCAAATACGTTTGATTCTCCACCAACAAAAAGATTATATCCGTTTAAATCAAATGTTGTATTTTTAGATATTTCTATTTGATCTACATCACCAAATTTAACTATAGAATCTATATTATCAACAAGTTGTATTGTATCACCACTATCATATTTTTCAAAAGCCAAATTTAATATTGCATATGGTATGGTTGTTGTTACACCACTTGATGATTTTACTACTTGTGCCACAGCATCATTATTTATTGTAATCGTTTTTTCTATATTTATTGTTCCTCCATAAGTACCACTTAGTGTTCCTTCACATATTATGTTTGCATTTCCATTACTTACTGCTGTTACAAATCCACTACTATTAACAGTTGCTTTTGTTTTATCATCTGAACTCCATTTATATGTTATTGTATTTCCTGTAACACTTGGGTTTGAAGTTACTGATGCTGATAATGTTTGCTTTCTTGGATGTTCTCCTGTATCAGTTCTTCCTGGATAATATAAAACCTTAGGAGCAGATACAGACATATTAATTACATTTATAGTAACAGTTACAGTACTTCCAACTGTATTTCGTAATGAAATTATTGCTTGGCCAGCTCCTACAATTTTAACATTTCCATTAGAATCTACCGATGCTACTTGACTATTGTTACTACTCCATAAAAATCCTGCTGTTGAAGATGAACTTCCAGCCTTTAGTGCTATTGGTAAATGGCCTACTACAGTATCAATTTTTGCATTTGTCAAGTTATCGCCATAAGGTCCAGTTATTGTTGTTGTTCCTTGTACCACATTTAATACATTTGAATGTGTTATTGATTGGCCATCTTTAGTTAATGTTACTTGTATTGTTGCTGTTCCAATTGCTTTTGCTGTAACAATTCCTCCAGAACTTACTGTTGCTATATTATCATTTAATGATTTATATGTGTATACACCACCTGTTAAAGTTGATGGTAAATTACTTACCTGTGTTGCAATCATTTGTCCTGGAACTACTTGTGGATATCCAGACATACTAAAGTCCATTACAATTACTTTTATTGTATCTTGTTTATTAGTATTTTTATTTCTTACGGTTATAGTTGCTTCTCCATTTATTTTTCCTGTAACAACAATATTATTTCCGCTAATTGATACACTACAATTATCACTACTTGAAGTTGCTGTTAAATTACTTATGTCTCCACTATAAGTAAAATTAATATTTCTGCTATTTCCTTTTGCAACTACCATCTCATCATCATTGATTACTAAATCATCTATTACTGTTACTGTACATGTTTTAGATATTGACGTTCCAGATATTTTTGCAGTTATCGTTGCAGTACCTTCCTTTATACCTTTAACTAATCCTGTAGATGCTCCAACTGTTGCAATAGTAGTATTATTTGATGACCATTCTATTCCATAAGAATTCAAAGCACTTGGTTGTACTGCTCTAGGTATTTCTACTGTACTACCTACTTTTACTGTTGTATTAGTTAATGTTAATGAACCAACTATAACAGTTACTAAAACCTCTTTTGATTCTCCTGATTCATATGTTACAGTTATCTTTGTTGTACCAGTTGCTTTACCAGTTACAATACCTGATCCATCTACTGTTGCTATATTAGAATTACTTGATGAAAAAGATAATCCAGTATTTCCTGCAACATTAGTGCTTATTTTTTCTGTACCATTTACAGGAATTATTATTTTGTCATTATTTACAACAAGAGATTTTTTTACAGTTATTGTTTTTGTTGCTACAATTTTCGTTGAATTTCCATTAAAGTCCAATACAGTTGCTGATATTGTAGCAGTTCCAGCTTTAATACCTTTTACATTTCCAGCATCATCAACAGTTGCTTTTGTAGTATCACTTGAAGTCCATTTAACCTTATTATTCTCAATTTCTGTTGGTTTTATTGTTTTATTTACTAAAATGCTTAATCCTTCTTCCACACTTGAATCACCAGATAAAGTTATTTCTCCAACAATAATTTTTATAGTTGCTGTTTTTCCATTTAATGAATTAGTAGCTGTAGCAGTAATGGTTCCAGGAGTTTGACCCCCTGTTACTGAACCACCACTTACAGTTGCAATTGAAGTTGACGATGATTTCCACGAAATATCCCTCGAACTTCCTCCATATGTATACGGTATTTGTGCTGTCTGACCTTTTGCAATTATCATGTTTTGAGCATTTATAACTAAATCACTAATTACAGTTACTGTACATGTTGCCTGTATTCCTGTTTCAACTCCAGACTTATTTAGTATTTTTGCTGTTATTGTTGCTGTTCCTGCATTTTTACCTGTTACAATTCCACTACTTTCGCCAACAGTTGCAATATTGGTATTATTTGATGTCCATTTTATTGGATATGTTGACAATACAGATGGTAAAATTGTTCTTGGTATTTCGGCAGAATTTCCAACCATTACATTCGTATTTTGTAATTTTATTGAGCCAACTATTATTTTTACATTAATAGTTTTAGATACACCATTTGAATATGTTACTAATATTTTTGTTTCGCCTACAGCTACACCTTTTACAACTCCAGATCCATCGACTGTTGCTATAGATTTATTTTCTGATATAAATGTTAAACCTGTATTTCCTGCAACATTTGTAGCTATTTTTTGAGTTCCGCCAACACTTAAAATTATTTCATCTTCTGTTGCTTCAATTTGCTTTTTAACAATTATATCTTTTGTTGCTTTTATTGATGTTTCATTTCCATTTGAGTCTAGTACGATTGCATTTATTGTAGTTGTTCCTTCCTTAATTGCATTAACATTTCCAGCATCATCTATTGTTGCAACAGATGGATTATTTGAAGTCCATTTTACCTTATTATTTTCTATTTCTGCTGGTTTTATTGTTTTATTTATTAATGTTGTTGAACCAACCTCTATACTTGATTCTCCAGATAAGGTTATCTCACCAACGATAACTTTTATAGTTGCTGTTTTTCCATTTAAATTATTTGTTGCTTTTGCTGTAATAGTTCCAGTTGTTTGACCTCCAGTTACAGTACCATTGCTTACAGATGCTATTTGCGAATTTGAAGATTCCCATTTAAGATCACTTGCACTTCCACCATATGTATATGGAATCTGTGCTTTTTCGCCTTTTGAAATAATCATATTTTCTGCATCTATTGCTAATTCACTGATTACAGTTACTGTGCAAGTTGCTTGTATTCCTGTTTCTGAACCAGATTTATTCAATATTTTAGCAGTTATTGTTGCTGTTCCTGGTTTTTTACCAGTTACAATTCCGCTAGATGTTCCTATTGTTGCAATTTCTGTATTTCCTGATATCCATTTTATTGGATATGCTGATAATGCTGATGGCAATATTGTTCTTGGAACTTCTACAGAGTCTCCTACCATAACTTTAGTATTTGTTATACTTATTGAACCAACTATTACTTTTACAGTTACAACTTTAGATACGCCTGTTGCATATGTAACAATAATTTTTGTTTCACCAACTGCAACACCAGTTACGGTTCCAGCTCCATCGACTGTCGCTATTGACTTGTCATTAGATGTAAATGTTAATCCTGTATTTCCAGCTATATTTGTATTTATTGTTTTAGATGAATGTAATGGAATTAATAGCTCTTCATCTGCAGCCTCAATTTTTCTTCTTACTGTTATATCTTTTGTTGCAGTTATATTAGTTGTATTTCCATTAAAATCTAATACTGTAGCTGTTATTGTAGTTGAACCTTCTTTTAATGCATTAACATTTCCAGATTCATCAATTGTTGCCACAGATGGATTACTTGATACCCATTTTACTTTATTATTTTCTATTTCTGTTGGTTTTATTGTTTTATTTATTAATGTTGTAGAGTCAACTTCCACATTTGATTCACCTGATAAAGTTATTTCACCAACAATAACTCTAATTGTAGCAGTTTTTCCATTCAATTTATTTTTAGCTGTTACAATTGTAGTACCTGCTGAAGCGCCTCCGCTTACTGTTCCATTGCTAATTGTTGCTATATTTGAACTTGATGACCAAGTAATATCACTTGCATCACCATCATATGTATATGGTATTTGCACATTTTTTTCATTTTTAGCTATTATCATATCATCAGCTTTTATTTCTAGATTTCCTACAACAGTTACTGTACATGTTGCTTGTATTCCTGTTTCATTTCCGGTTTTATCTAACACTTTTGCAGTTATTATTGCTTTTCCGCTACCTACACCAGTTACAACACCACTTGATTTTCCTACTGTTGCTATTTTTGTATTATTTGATGTCCATTGTATTGGATAAAGTGCAAGTGTTGATGGACTAACTGTTTTTTCTATTTCAGCAGTACTTTCAATACTTATAGTTTTATCTTCTAATGTTATACTTCCAACAATTACATTTACTTTTAATGTTGTTGTAATTCCAGATTTATATTTTATTGTTATAGTTGTTGTACCAACTTTTTTACCTGTTACAACTCCATTATTATTAACTGTTGCTATATCTTCATTATTTGATTTAAAATCAATTGCTGTATCATCTGCGGTCGTTTTTATTTCTCTTGTTCCATTTACAGCAATTATTATTTCTTCATCAGTAACTAAATCTAATTTTGTATTAACTGTTATATTAATACTTGATTTAATTTTAGTTTCATTTCCATTATTATCAATAAGAGTTGCTGTTATTGTTGCTGTTCCTGGTGAAATTCCTTTAACTGTTCCATTATTATCAACAGTAGCTATATTAGTTTTGTTTGATTCCCATTTAATTCTATAATTGCTTAATGTTTGAGGATCAATTGTTGCTACTATATCTGTTGTTTTTTCTTGCTCTAAAATATTTTGTCCACTTAATGTTATTTGTCCTACAGTAACTGTAACAACCTTAGATTGTCCATCTGGAGTTGTTACTGTTACTTTTGTAATACCAGTCTTTTTACCAGTTACTACTCCTGTATTTTGGCCAACATCTGCAATTGTTTTATCTTCTGATGTAAATGTTAGCTCTGAATTATCCCAACTTGTTGTTATTTGTTCAGTACCGTCTTTTGCAACTAATAAAGTATCACCTGTTGTAATTTTAAGCTCTCTTCTTATAGTAACTTCACATTTTGCAGTTATTCCTGTATTTCCATATGCTCCTATAATTACAACTTTTCCTATTTGCTTTCCTGGTGTTAATATTCCAGATTCTCTTCCTGCAGATTTTATTGTAGCATCTTTAGCTTCAGAATTTTTTGTATCTATACTCCATTCTAAAGTTTCATTTTTCATTCTTAATGCTGTTGGAAGTATTGACTCAAGATTTATTCTTGTTGTTTGGTCTAAAAATATCTTTTCACTTTCTGGACTTATAGTCATTTTTCCAACAATAATACTTACATTAATATATTCTGTAACACCTGTTTTATAGCTAATTTTTATTTTAGCAGTTCCAGGTTTAGTAGATGAATCTATTTTAATTGCACCATCTGTTGCAGTAACATTATCTAAACATTTATCATCATCTATTACTTCAATTTTTAATATGTCACCTTTTGTATTAGTAGTAAAGTTTCTTATTGAATCAACAGACATTATAATTTCTTTTCCATCTTTAACATCACTGCCATCTTCATCTTTTATATCAAGTTTAGGATTAACTGTTATTGGCATTGTTGCATATACAGCAGTTTTACTTTCATCTTGTGCACAAAGAGTTGCTGTTAATGTTGTTTTACCTTCTTTAACTCCATGTACAATACCATTTTCATCAACTGTTGCAATTGATGTATCTGCAATTTCCCACTTAATTGTATTATTTCTTAAATCTGCTGGATATACTGTAGCTGTAATGTCTTTAATATCTAGCCCAGCCTCAACAGTATCTGTACCCTTTAAATCAATTTTAGCTACATAAACTTTTACTGGTTGACTTTCAACATTTTTGTCTGTTGTTGTTGCTTTAATATTTGTATAACCTTGTTTATCTTTATTTGTAGTAATTTTTCCTGTCTTTTTATTAATGCTATCTATAGTTGCAATATCTTCTTTATCTGAATTCCATTTAACTTCTGAAGTTGAATCTTCTGGGTCATACTCAACACCCATATAATATGTAGTGTCATTTGGTAATATTAAAGTTCCATCTATTATTGGATATTTTGTTCCATCTGTTACTTTATCACCTTTATTTTTATCATCAACTTTTGAAGGATCTAATCCTTTAATATCTTTAATTTCAGATGCGCTCTTTATTACTCTTACAGTTACATCTTTTGTAAATCCCGGAAGATTTTCATTTTGATTTGTAACTGTAACTGTTACTTTTAAATCACTTGAAGTAACATCTACACCTTCTATTGTTACTGTTTTAGCAGTAGTATCTGTTGTATCTGTAAATTTTACCTCTTTTCTACCATCTTGAATTTTCCATTCTACTGTAGAATTTGAATATTCTGGTGATAAATAAATTGTTAAGTCTTTTGTTTTTTCATTATATTTTTCATTTAAATTTAAAGTAACATCTGTAGGGTCAACATAAGAATCATCTTCGCTTGCAGCTTGATTTATAACAACTTTGCATACATCTGTTAGTGTTCTTGCTACACCATCTGCAGTATCTTCTGCTGGTACATATGCTGTTACTGTTATATCAACTTTACCAACTGAAACTGGCGTTACAACACCATCTTCACTTACAGTTGCTATTTTTTCATCAGATGATGACCATGTTATTTTAGCATCTGGCAAAGGTATTGTATCTGGTGTTAGTGTATATTTAAGCTCTTTAGTTTCGTGATCATCAAGCTCTGTTATCCATGTATTTGGATCTACTATTACACTTGTTGCAGGATTTTTAACTATTACATATACAGTTGCAGAATTTCCTTCAGAATCTGTTGCAGTAATTATTGTATTTCCTTTTTTCATACCTGTTATTTTTCCATTTTCGTCAACAGTTGCAATTTCTGGATCTCTTGATGTCCAAGTTAAGCTTCCCTTTTGTCCGCTTGCCTTAATATCTTTAGAATCACCTAAATCAAGTTTTATTTTATTTGGCTCTAAAGTAATTGGACTGTCTGCTTCTGGGAATGGATTTACAAGTGTTGAATCAGATCTTCCATCAGTACCATCTTTTCCAATTAATGCTTTTAAATTATCAAAACGTTTTAAAATCATTCTTTGGATATCGCTTACATCTAATATATCGTCATATGCATATAGGTTTGCAGCAGTTTTATATACTCCTGTTGCTTTTCTTTTATAAACATAATCATTTCTAATTACATTTATATCATCATTATCACAAAAAGTTGCATTTCCATCTGCATCACCATATAAAACTAAATTATAATCTGTAATTTCATCTTCATAGCCAAGTACATATGCTTGTATTTTGTATCCTGTTGCTAAAGGTGTTCCATCTGATAAAGTTCTATCATTTTTATCTTTAACAGATTTTACTCCTAAATTATTTTTATCAAAAACTGCGTCTTTTTCTTCAATTTCTGATTTTACTAATGATTGACCATATTTAAAAGAATTATTTGGACTAATTGCAACTACGTTATCAACTCCATCTAAATTTTTAAATATTCCAGATTTAATTTTAGTAGAATCCACATTCATAAAAGCTTCAACAAAATTAGGTATTAAGACTGTTCCCATTAGGAATAACACTATAAATAGTTTTCTATACTTCTTATATCTTACGAAAATTATTATCGCAAAGATAATAAGAGCTAATACCGCTATTGTTTTAAGCCACTCACCACCTGTTTGTGGTAAAATTTTGTTTACAGTTGAATTATCTGAATTTTTAAGTGTAGCCTTATTTTTTACTGTTACTATTATTTCTGCAGTCATGCCATCTTTATCAGTAACTTTAATAACAGTATTTCCAACATTTACGCCTGTAACATTACCATTTTGATCAACAGTTGCAATATTTTCATCACGTGACTCAAATTTTGATCCTTTTTTATTTACACTTATTACTTGTGAATCTCCAACTATTAATTCCATATCCTTTGGTGATACAATCAAACTATCTGGCACATAAATTGTTACAGTTTGTTTTTTTCTACCTCCAATTTCATTTCCGGAATATGTATATTCCTTATTTGTAATGAATTTAGCACCCTCTTCATCATCAATTCCAGTAATTATGAAATCTCCTGAACTAGTTTGTGTAACTTTTTTTGCTTTAAATTTAAATTTAAGCAAATCAGTACCAACTGGTGCATTACTTATTTCGGTATACATCCAAGCCAAATCGCCATCATTACTGTAAATGTTAGCTGACATATTCGGTTGTCCTTCTACTCCCTCATAAGTAAATAAATTTGAATCATATTTGATATGTCCATTTGACAAATAAGATTTAACACTTGTAGATATTTCTACTGTAAATGATTCACCTGGACTTACCTGAGCAGGTGTATTACCGAAATTAATCTCAAAAGCATTAGATTTTATGCAAAATAGACAAAAAAATATAAATATGAAAGATAATATTTTTATTGGCCTTTTCATAAAACTCCTCCTTAGTTAAAACTTTTTTACACTTTCATTCAATCCTATTATACTTTTAAAAGCGACATTTTTCAATAAAAAACGCCTATGTAATTAACTTGTAATATTTTTGTAATGTTTTTGTAATATAAAAAAATACCTATTATCTTATACAGATATTTAGGTATTTTTTTATTAATGTTGAGCTTTTTTTCTAATTTTGTTCTTTTTATTTTTCATTTTCAACTTCATAATAATTCCTATAATAATTATTACTATTATTAATATAATTATTATACCATAGCTAAAATTCTTTCTTTTTAATGTAATTTCCTGTGAAGAATTGGAAATTATAAAATCAAGATTATAATTAATTACATTCATGTTATCAATTTTTACTTGTGTTGAATCAAATTTTGTATTTTTTTTCACTAGAAATGTAAATTTTATTATATCTTCATTGTTTGAATTGTCACTCATAACAGAAAAATTATTTTTTGAATTCATTTGTACAAAATTCACATTTTCATCTAAAACTACATATTTTTTTCCATCTTGTTGTGTTTGTAGCTCTAATATATTTTCGTCATAACTTAATACACCATCTATTTGATAATTATCTTCTATTCCCTCTTTTGAAATTATTATATCTATTTTATCTCCCGGTTTTACCATATCATTTTTATTTGAGGATTTTAAATTTATTGTCTGTGCCTTTGAATATAATGGAATCATAAACATAGTTAATACACATATTATTAATATATTTCTTATTTTTTTCATATTGCTCTCCTAAAAAATGCAGTGCTTTATAAAGAGCACTGCAAGTAATTTATAAAACTATTATTCTGGTTCAACTAAACCAAAGTTAACTCCATCTTTTAATTTAAAAATCACATTAACTTCTTCTGTGTCAGCATTTACAAATGTTAAAAACATATTTTTTGAATCTTGCAATTTTAATTTTGCATCTTCCACACTCATAGGTCTTACCTCATAATATTGAGTTTTTAATACCTCTTTTTCAACTTGATGACTTTCATCATTAAAGCTTATCATTTCATAATCTTTAATTGATTCTGAAGTCATTTGTTTTTCTTTTTTGGTTTTCATTTTTCTTATTTGACCTTCTACAATATCAATATCTTTATCTATAGATGCATATAAATCTTTTTGTTCTGATACTGCTCTATAAATATTACCATTTATATTTGTAGAAATTTCAGCAACTTGTGTATTTCCTTCTGTTTTAATTGTTGCTTTAACATCTAATTCTTCTTCTGTATATTTTTGTAGTCTTTCACACTTTTTTTCAATATACTCTTTGATTGCCTCTGTTGCTTTTAAGTCTTTACCTGTAATTTTTACGTTCATAAAACCACTCCTTCCATAGTATCTTTTGTTTTGTATCTGCTGTAAGCTTATTATATATTCTTTTATAAATTTTTTCAAGTGATTTCCAATTTATTTCAATAAATTGATAAATCATTCTTTACTTTACTTATATTTGTATGGTATAATATGTAAACTAAAGGAGGTTGTGTTTTTATGAATAAACAATTAATTCTTTTAAAAAATCCCTCACAAATGATTAACAAAGAAACAATAAATAAATTAATTATGGAAATTAATAAATTTACTATAAATAAATCTATGAAACAAATATTATTAATAGCATCATTGAATTTGCTCTCTCCTGTAAAAACACAAAAAGCATTAATATATCAGCTAGAATCTTTCAGAAATCAAGGAAAAGTTTATCCGGAAAGAACAAAAAGTAAATATATTAATAATACCATAAAAGAAATAAAAAAACTCACAAACTCTGATTTTACAAGTAATATAAATAATCTCATAAATTATTTAACTAGTCAAAATGTTGTTATAAAAATATAATATATGAATAAAATCATTGAAATATACATTTTTTTCAATGATTTTTATTTATGTATCATTTTAATTTTACAATTTTTTATAGCAATTTTAATATTTCTTCTTTTTTATTCATTATTGCATTGTATCCAATCTCTATACATCTATCTATATCATCAATTTCCATTAAACTAGTCCCTTTTGCATCAATTTCAATTGCTATATTTGCTTCTTTTTGTGCTTTAATTACATCCTTTAGTGAAAATATATCAACTGTTCTTAATAAAATACTAAGTATATTTTGATTTTCTACATTGTACTCATCAAGTTTAAAACTAAGCCCAATTGTAACATCTGCTCCCATATCTTTCAGAACCTCTATTGGAAGATTATCTTTTGTTCCTCCATCTATAAAATTATATTTTTCAAATTTGCAGGTTGTAAAAATACCAGGAAATGCCATACTAGCTCTTACTGCTTTACCTATGGAAATATCATATATATAATCAATATTATCATTTTTTAGATTATAATTTTTCGACATAAAAATACATTCTTTTGTAGATATCGTATCAACTGTAGCAATGGCCAGAGGAATTTTTATTTCATTTATATTTTTATATTTTTTTTCATTTGCTGCATTTTGAATTAAATTTTCAACTCTTTCTCCAGAAATTAATCCTTCTAATCTAAGTTGCTTTTTTGTTATATATGTTCCTACCGAAGAAATTATTGGCTTTTTGGGTATTTTAACTAAATTTTTATATGATTCAAATATTATTTTTTTAATTTCATCCGGATTGCATCCCATTGCGTATAAAGATGCTGCCATACTTCCAGAACTTGTTCCTGATATATAATCTATTTTTATTCCTAGCTCCTCAAATGCCTTTAGTGCTCCTATATATGCTACACCTTTTAAACCTCCACCAGCTAAAGCTACTCCTACTTTCATTGTTTTCCTCCACTCTTTTTTTTGACTTTATTATTATACTGCTTTGCAATTATTTTGTCCATAAATTTTTTTTAGTATATATTTTTTAATTTACATAATTTTATTTACTTTTTTCGTCAAATTAATTTACATTTCTGCTGTTATATGTTATACTAAAAGAATAAAATTCTTGGAGGTGTTTTTTATATGACAAAAATCTATGGTAAGAATTTTGTCTTAACTGAGTGTCATATTGATTCTCAGGGAGATCGGATTTGGAATGTATCCCCAATAGATTCATTCAGCTTTCCTGAATTTCTAATTCACGTATCAAGTAATAATCACTTATATGTGACAATTTTTAAATCCAAATATAAAAAAACTAATGGATTTATTAATGTAAATTTGTTGGCAAATTGTCTTAAAAAGATTTGTCGGTATGTATATCAGGAAACGCACATTCCTCCGACATTAAAAATAAAACCACCAAATAATTACCTGTTCACAGCATGTGAAAGAGCAGGTATGAAACATTCACCATTGGATAGAACTGTTATGATTTTTAAAGTTTAACTCTATCCACTGTGTATCATGAAAAAAGGCATACCATATGGTATGTCTTTTTCTATAAAGCTTTTTATATTTAACTACATTTATTCTAGTTGTGCAGTTCCGTTTTTACAGGCTTTTACCCATAGAATTCTTTTATCTTCATAATCTTCTATTTTATATGTTACATCTTTAGTTTCTATTATTGGTTTTTCACCATCTTCTGGTATTCTTCCAAGCTCTTGAGTTAAAAAACCAGATAATGTATCATATTCACCTTCAGGTATTTCAACATTCAATATTTTTTTAAGCTCAGATATTGGAACACTTCCTGCAATTTTAAATGTGTTTTCATCTATCTTTTCGTATTCATTTTCTATGTCATCATATTCATCAAAAATATTTCCAACAAGCTCTTCTAATATGTCTTCCATTGTTACAATTCCTGATGTTCCTCCATATTCATCTAATACTATTGCTATTTGTTTTTTATTTTTTTGTAGCTCTCTAAATAATTCATTTATTGGCTTATTTTTTGAAACAAAATATGCTTCTCTCATTATATCTTGTATTTTTATTTTTTTATTTTTACTTATATATTTTAAGATATCTTTTACATATAAAATACCCTTTATTTCGTCTATAGTTTCTTCATAAACAGGTATTCTACTATATTTATATTCATCTATTTCATTTAATTTTTCTGATACATCATCTGAAATTTCTATAGCAAAAATATCTTTTCTGTGAATCATTATTTCAGACACTGTTTTGTCGTTGAAATCAAATACATTGTTTATAAGCTCTTTTTCTTCTTCATCTATTGAACCTTTTTCTTCACCAACATCAACCATCATTCTTATTTCTTCTTCAGTAACTATTTCCTCTTCGTTTTCGCTTACTCCAAATATTTTAGATACTAAATTTGTTGAAGCTGTTAATAATTTTACAAATGGTGCAGTTATTACTGATATAGTTTTTATTATTCCAATTGTGAAATATGCAAATTTTTCACAATACTTCATTGCTAATCTTTTAGGCACAAGTTCTCCAAAAACTAAAGTAAAATATGATAGTAAAATAGTTATTATAATTATTGATATTCCCTTCCATGTTCCAATTCCAATGCTTGGAATTAAATTATTTAAAACAGGTGCTAATTTTTCTGCAAATGCATCTGATGCAAAAGCACTTGATAAAAATCCTGCAAGAGTAATTCCTATTTGTATTGTGGCTAAAAACTTACTTGGATTTTTTAACATTTTTGAAATTTGAATTGCTTTTTTATCTCCATCTTTAACTCTTTTTTCAATTTTAGCATCATTTAAAGATATAAATGCAATTTCTGTCGCCGCAAAAAAGGCGTTAATTAGTATTAAAACTACTAATATAATTATTTGTCCCATATTAAAATTTTGATTCTCCTTTAATAATATTTTATACATTACGCAAACTAATATTATAAGTTTTTAATATATTTGTCAATGATTTTCAAAATAATATTTATTACTAAAAATTTCCAGTTTATTTTTTTTAAATATGCACATCATAATGTTAGAAAAAGCGATACAGTTTTTTCTGAAATAATTAATTGTTTATTATAAACAACAGGAGGTGAACAAGATAATGGCAAACTCAAATAACTATAAGAAAGTTGTTCCTGCTGCTAAAGATGCTTTAAACAAATTTAAATATGAAGTAGCTAGTGAAGTAGGTGTTAACTTAAAAGACGGATATAATGGTGATATATCAGCTAAAGATGCTGGTAAAATCGGTGGTCAAATGGTTAGAAAAATGATACAACAAGCTGAAGACAACATGACTAAATAAGTTTATTATTAGTGTAATTTAATAAATTTATTCACTTAAAAGACAGGGATATTTTTCTTGGTTTTATGTGTTTGCTATTATTAAATGGTAGATGCAAAAAGGCAGGGATTGTGTCCCTGCCTTTTTATTTTATAATTATTAAAGTGTTATTTTTTGTAATTCTAAAAATTAAATTTTGTAAAATTATTTATTACTTTTTTTATATTTTATAAAAGATATTGTTGCAATTACAATTAAGGCTATAAAAATTGGTGCTACTGATGCAGAGCCAGTTTTAGCTAGCTTACTTGTTGATATTGTTCCATCTTTTTCATTATTTGAACTTTTTGATTGATTTTCAGAATTTTGACCATTTCCATTGTTGTTGTTTTTATTATTTTTATTATTTTCGTTGTTTTCACTATTACCATCGTTTGAACCTTTAACTTTAATTGTCCATGTGTATTCTTCACTATTTTTTGTTGCAATTCCAGTCATTTTAGTTTCACCTGCTGCTTTTGCAGTTACAATTCCATTTTCTATAGTTGCAATATCAGTATTTTCTATTTTTAAATTTGTTGCATTTTTACTAAAATCTATTTTGCTTCCTATTTCTAATGTTAATGGTACAGCAACTTTTGCAGACTCTGTTGAACCATCTTCATAATTTAGAGATATTGCAGCAATTGCACCTTGCTTCATAGTTCTTGTAGCTGTATCTCCTGAACAGTTCCAGTCTTTTAATTTTTTCTTTGCCTCTGCTATATCTGGTATATTTTGTGAGAATTTAATTGTAACCAATACTCCAGCATCTGTTGGTTCTCCATATGTTACTGTAGCAGTTTTGTTGGTTGGATTTGCTGGCTCATTTCCATCATTTGATATTGTAACATCCCAATTTAATTTAAATGTCTTTGTTTTTGTTTCATTATGAATATTTATATACGTCATTGTCGCTATTGCTGAGTATGTCGTTTTTCCTTCTTTAATAAATTTAATTGTTTTTCCATTAACAGTTCCAAGTGATGAATCAGTAATTTTCAAATCACTTAATTTTGTACTACTTAAATCATTTAATGTTAAAGTTTCATTGACTTTAACTTTATTAGGTACAGCAACTACACCACTTTCTGCATCTTCTTCATCACCAGTATATATGTACCATTCTCCTGGATTCATGTTCTTTGTAGCTGTTTTTCCACTTAATGTCCAACCAGCATTAGCTAACTTCTTAATTTTTTCAACTTCTTCGGAAAATGTCATTGTTACTTTTACTGTTCCATCTGTATTTTCAGCATATTTAACATCAGCCAACTTTCCTTCAGCAGCATTAACTTTTTTTGACATTGCCATTGCTATAAATACAATTACAGCACACAATGTTAATTTAAAAACTCTCTTCATTTTTTATCCTCCTCGTGTTTAAATCTATTTTTATAATAACATTATTTCATTTTTTATTCAACAATTTATTTATATTTTTTTCTATAAATTTAATAATAAAAAAAGCCATAAACATAATGTTTACAGCATTTTTAATTTCTCTATTTTACAGATTTCATTTGTTTTACCATTAAGTCACCAAATATAGCATATCCAGTAGTCGGGTCTGATACTAATACATTTGTTATTGCTCCTACAAACTTGCCATTTTGTATAATTGGAGATCCACTCATTCCTTGTATTATTCCCCCCGTTTTTTGTAATAATCTTTCATCTGTTATTTTTATCATCATACTTTTATTGTCATAGTTATTGCTTGTATAAATTTTTGATATTTCAATTTTATATTGCACTTTTTTTCCATTTTCAAGTTCACAAATTATCTCTGCTTCTCCTGCTTGTATTTCACTTCTTAAAGCAACTTCATATTCTTTAGTTCCATTCAAATTTAAATTATTTTTATTTGATACTAATCCAAATACACCAAAATTTGTATTTTTTGAAATATTACCTATTGTTACTCCTGAATCTATAGAACCTTTTATTTCACCTGGAGCTCCTTTTTCTCCTTTTTGAATTGCAATTAAACTACTAGTTACAAGCTCTCCATTAGCAATATTTATTATATCTCCAGTATCAACATCTACTATTCCATGTCCAAGTGCAGCAAACTTTCCTGTAGATGGCTCATAAAAAGTTAAAGTACCAACTCCAGCTGCTGCATCTCTTACCCATAAACCTAATTTATATTCGTTATCTTCACTTTTTACTGGTTGTATACTTGTTGTTATTGTTTCATCATTTCGTACATATTTAATTTGTATTTCTTCGCCATTTGAATTATTTACAGTTTCTACTAATTCATCTGTATTAGAAATTTTTTTGCTATTCATTTCAACAATCATATCGCCTTCTTCAATTCCTGAATCAGCATACGGTTTATGTTTTTGAAAGTCTTTTCCTTGTATTTCAGACATACCAACAACTAATACACCAGAAGTATATAATTTTGCACCAATTAAATTTCCCATTGGAATTACTTTCGTTTTTGGAATTACATTTACATCAATTTCTTTTACAGGTATAGTACCAAATAAATTAAGATTAAGTTCAAATGTTCCCGCAGTTTCATATTTACTACTTTGTTCAGAATCAGCTAAACTTGATGCTTGTATTACTGGTACATTGGCATTATTTGCTCTTCTAATTTTCAATCCTGCAACAGTTTTTAAATTAAGCTCTTCACCTTCAAATATTATTATACTACTTGGCAATAAAGTTATATTGCACACATATACATATATTACTATTAAAATAGCTACACAAAAAAATTGTTTTAATTTATTCATATTCTTCACCTGAGTATATAATATCCAGATTTTTCTTTTTTAAACTTTTATTTAGCAATATATTAAAATTAGATGGTGTATTATATAGTGTGTTATAAATTTATGCCCTAATGCTAATATGTGCAACCCAGCCCGCCCACAAGGGTTCGGGCTGGGCCCATATTTTGCTTTACTGTTTTTGTTTATGCTTTTTTTACTATTTTACATTGTAAGTTCCATCTGCTGCCTTTTCTAGGAGCTGTGAGCTTAGAGAAACTATTGGGAAAACCGCACGACTGTAGCTGTTTACTCCCTTACCAGAGTCAAACACGTAGTTTGCATTAAAAAAGCCCGAACTCACATAGCTCACACGGAAGCCACAACGGCCGGAGTCTAGAAGGATGCAACGTGAAGCCACCCAGTAAGTTGTAGAACTTCCTTTTGGTAATAGTATATTTGAATATCCTTCAAGTAAGCTTGCGGTTGTTGCGTAATCTGTTGTATGATAATATGTTTGATATGGCTGTATACTTGTTTTTGCTTTAAAATATCCATTTGTTGAACTTTCATCTGTTTTTGCTATTAAATTTGTTTGCTCACTTTGTTTTAATCCACTTTCAGTTTTTGTTCCATCTATTACATTATTTGCTTCATTTTTATACATTGTTGGATAATAATTATTTGTTGTATATGGTATTCCATATTGATTTCCATATTTTACGTTATATACATATGCTGCCCTTTTATTTGTCCATTTTGTTCCTCCAACTTTTACAAAGTCTTCTTCTGTTATACTTCTTGCTGTTATTCCTTTTGATGTATCTGAATATAAACTACTACATGCGTCATTTAATAATTTTACTGCATTGTTATATCCTTGTGCGCCTTGTAATGTTACTGTTCCACTTGGTGTTGTTGCTGGTACCATTTCTATTTTTCCTGTTGATTTATCTATGCTTAGTACCTTCCATTTGCTTACATTAAAGCTTTGCCCTGCGCTACTACTTAATGTATCTGTTGCTGTTGAATTTGATGTTGCATAGTTTCTATCCCAGCTATATGTTCCACTTGGACTATAATTTATTACATCTCCTACTTGTAACTCATCTATTGCTGTTACTTCTCCTTGACTTGGATTTCTTTGTGTTCCTGTTACTGTTATTGTCATTGTTACGCTTTTTTTACTATCTGCTGTATCTATTTTATCATTTGCTACTATGTCGTTTGTTGCTGTTCCTGTTTGATACGCCCATTTCCAGTAGATTGTTTTTGTTTGAACTGTTTTTATTTCTTCTAATGACATTACTCCTGACACATTCATTACTCCGTCTGTTGATGCTATTTCTTTTGTATAGCTACTGTCTGTGTAAAATCTTAGGTTTGTTGGCTTTTCTGTTACTGCTAATTTTATATTGTAGTCTATTGCTACTTCACTTCCTGTTGCATCTAAATTTAAGTCGAATGAACCTTCTGTTCCTGGTGCTATTTTATTTTCGGCTACGTTATTTACTTTTTTCATCGTTGTTGCTAAATCTATGTCTGGTATTGTTTGTGTTTGTCCATTTACTTTAAAACTCCATTTTGCTACTTGGGCTGTTCCATTTCCTTTTAGTGTTGTTTTGTATTTTGCATATGCATACATTGAAAATACTATTGCTGTTATTAGTAATAATGCTATTAATATTATTATTGGTTTGTTTCTTGTTTTTGTTGCTGTTTGCTTTGTTGTACTTTTTTGTTTTTCTTTCTTGTCCATTGTTTTCCTCCTCTTTTTATAATCATTTGTAATTATTTTTGGTTTTGTATTATAATTTTTATAATCATTTTGAGGGTTTTATTTTTTAGCACGAAAAATAGAGCAGATTAAAATGCACCATTAGGTACATTTTTCTGCTCTATTTGTTTATTCATTATGTTATTATATATAAAATCGTGGCAGTTAAATACTACTCTCTCTCTCTCTCTCTCTCTCTCTCTCTACAGCCATAAGGGTTACGGCATCTGCTGTTTTTGTTTGTGCATTTTTTCTTTTCATTTGTATTTCTCCCCTCTTTTTAATAATTGCAAATTATAATTTATATACTCTTATTATAATAATTCTATTATTCATAGTCAACAGATTTTTCGACATTTTTACAGCTTGCTAAAGTAATTTTTTCCACTAATTTTTTATAATACTAATTAACTAAAAATTAATCATATAGATAATATCATTAAATAGAATAATATTATTTTTTATTGCAATACTAAACTCGAAAGGAGTTTATGATTTTTATCATAAAAGTAAGATTATGTTAATTTTAAAAATAATAGCTTTATCTACTGGCTCTATTGTAGTTTTATTTATTTTAACTAAAATAATGGGACAAAGAGAAATGTCTCAACTTAGTATTTTTGACTATATTATTAGTATAACTATTGGTTCTATTGCTGCCGAAATGGCAACTTCCTTGGAGGATAATTTTGTAGAGCCTTTGGTCGCTATGATTGTTTATGCTGTTGTTACATTAATTATTGGAGTTCTTAACACTAGATTTGTTAAACTACGTCCTATATTTTCTGGAAGAACTCTTATTTTATATGATAATGGAACTTTATTTAAAGAAAATTTTAAAAAGTCTAAAATTGATTTAAATGAATTTTTAGTTCAATGCAGAACAAGTGGATATTTTAATTTAAGTGATATAAAAACAGCATTGCTTGAAGAAAATGGGAAAATAAGTTTTCTTCCAATGTCCGAAAAAAGGCCAGCTAATCCTAGTGATTTTAATATTCATCCAGCTGATGAAAATATTATTACTAATATTATTTTAGATGGCAAAATAATGGAAAAAAATTTATCTGAACTTGGGCGTGATAAATTGTGGCTTATGGAAGCTTTACAAAAACAGGGAATTACTAAGATTGACAATATCTTCCTAGCAACATTTAACAGTAGTGACCAATCTTTATCTGCATATTTAACAAATAAAAATATTTAACTAGAATTTTAAATAGATTTAAACTGTAATAGCTGGAGTACACAAAAATACGGTTTACTCAAGAAAAAGTGCACTTTTTATAATATCCTTGCAATGGCTCCAAAAAAGCAATTAACTGCATCAAACACGTCTTTTTATTTTATGTTAACTATTGACTTTGCTTCCATATTGTGGTAGAATAAATATTGTGATTACACATGAAGGAGGAATTAAAATGGAATTAAATCAAACACTTATTTTTGGACACAAAAATCCAGATACAGACTCAATAATGTCATCTATGGTTATGGCAAATTTAGAAAATCAATTAGGAAACACTTCTAAGGCCGTTCGTCTTGGAAATATAAATAAAGAAACAGAATATGCAATTAATTATTTAGGTATTGAAGCACCTGAATTAATTTCAGATGTAACTGACGGTCAAAATGTTATATTAGTAGACCATAATGAATCAACACAAAGTGCTGGTAACATTTCTAATGCTATTATAAAAAAAGTTGTTGACCATCATACAATGAACTTTGTTGCTCCATACCAATTATATTATAGAACAGAGCCAGTTGGATGTACTTCTACTGTTTTATATAAAATGTATAAAGAATATGATGTTCCTATTACAAAAACAATCGCTACAATGATGCTTAGCGCTATAATTTCAGATACTTTATTATTCAAATCACCAACATGTACAGCTGAAGATAAAGCAATTGCTGAAAAATTAGGAAAAATAGCTGAAGTTGATGTTAATGTTTATGGAACAAATTTATTAAAAGCTGGTACTGATTTAAGTGATTATACACCAGAGCAAGTAATTAATATTGATAGTAAATTATTTGAAAAAGGTGGAAAGAAATTCAAAATTGCTCAAATAAACACAGCCGATATAGATAGCGTTTTCAAAAATAAAGTATATTTCGAAGCAGCTATAAATAACGAAATAAAAAAAGATAACTTAGACTTGTATGTTTTTGCTGCTACTGATATATTAAATTCAAATTCAAAAATTATTTCATTAGGAAATGATTCTGGAATAGTTGAAAAAGCTTATGGTGTAACATTAGACGACCATACAGCAATGCTTGAAAATGTTGTTTCAAGAAAAAAACAAATGTTACCAAGAATATTAGAAAATTTAGATTAAAATATTTAATCCCACGACAAACTCAATTGTCGTGGGATATATTTATTATAATTATCTTTCAATTTGATCTTCATTATTTTTATTTTCAATATCATAAAGTTTCTTTAAATAAGCTATTCTTTCTTGATGTATTCGTTCTTTTAATCTTTCATTTGATGGTATATTATATTTTTTCATTACAGTTTCGCCATTGACTTTTGTTAATACTTGTTTACCTAAATTAGCAAATCGTACTTTGTCTATTCTTGTTCCTCTGCAATTTCGGTCTGACTCTACTATAATTTCTAAACCTTTTAGTCCTAGTTGTGTTTTATCTATACGTTCAAAAAATTCTACTTGTTTGTTTGGTGTCATTTGATTAAAAATTCCTGCTTTCATATGCTCTTTTGCAGATACCATTCCGCATTTTATCCATGATGTTGGCATTTTTAATCTTTTACATAATTTTTTAATCTCTGCTACACCATTTTTATCATGATTTATATGATGTGGATATTCACTTTTTGGTGTTACCCCCTTTCCTAAATCATGAACTAATGCTGAAAACCTTATTTTTTCATCTTTTGTTAGCTCTGTTGCTTTTTTTAATGCTAACATTGAATGATTATATGCATCGCCTTCTGGATGATATTTTTCTGGTTGAAGTGCGTCTATTAATTTATATATTTCAATAAAATGTACATCTAATACATCTGCCCTTCTTAAATTATTAAAAAAGTTCTCTGGATAATCTGTATTAAGAGCTTTTCTTAGCTCTTCAAATACTCTTTCAGCAGATAATAAATTTAGCTCTGGTTTTAATTCATTCATTAATTTTAATGTTTCTGGCTCTATTTCAAAATTGAATTTACTTGAAAATCTTGCTGCCCTGTACACTCGTAATGGGTCTTCTTTAAAACTGCTTGTTGTTGCTTTTATAATATGATTTTGCAAATCTTTTCTTCCACCATATGGGTCAATTATTTCTCCAGTTATTACATCTTGAGCCATTGAGTTTATCGTAATATCTCTTCTACTTAAGTCTTCTTCTATTGTTATATTTGAATTACAGGTTACTTCAAAATTTTTATGACCTGTTCCTGTTTTCTTTTCCGTTCTTGCTAATGCAAACTCTTTTCCATCTAAGTCAAATACTTCAAATACTTTTCCTCTTTTAAAAGACTCTGGAAATAATTTTTTGAATTTCTCTGATGATATACCTGTTACACAATAATCTTCATCATGAGGAGGTTTGTTCATTAATTTATCTCTTACTGCACCTCCTACTAAATATAATCTGCCACCATTTTTTTCAATTATATTTGCTATATCTATTATATTTCTCATATTTATAAAACCTTTCTAAATTATAATAATACCTACAATTTCTATTTAATTTTATATTTCTTTTATTAATTTCTAATTAATTTCTTCAGAGTCTAATATTATTGTTACTGGACCATCATTTAATAGCTCTACCTTCATGTCTGCGCCAAATACTCCAGATTGTATATTTCTTTCTAGCTCTTTGCTACACATCTTTTTAAAATATTCATATAATTCATTTGCTTTTTGAGGTTCACATGCCTCTGTAAAGCTTGGTCTATTACCACTTTTGCAATTTGCATATAAAGTAAATTGAGATATTATTAATATATCACCGTTTATGTCTTTTACTGATTTGTTCATTTTTTTATTTTCATCTTCGAATATTCGTAAATTACATATTTTTTTTACAAATTTATCTGTAATTTTTTCGTCATCATTTTTTCCTATTCCTAAAAATATTAATAAACCTTTTTCTATCTTTCCCACAGATTTTTCATCTACTTTTACTTGTGCATTTTTTACTCTTTGTAAAACAATTTTCATTTGTTACCTCCTTTTATTTTATATTACATACATAATACATTTTATAAAAAATGAGAAATCAAAAATCATTGAATTTACTAATGTATTTTCAATGATTTTTACCATGCAATATTATTCAAAATAATATTAATTTTGTAACCTTTTTTATTAATTCATCACCTATATATTAATTGTTTGGTGGACTTTGTGAAGTGATTTTGTCATCTTTTATTTTAAAAATTGAATATGTAGTATCTTTTTCTGGAGTAATTCCATAATATGAATTTACAATATTTTTTGTAATAATTGCTGTTGAAGCTATTATTAATATTGCCACTCCTATAAATCCTATAACACTTGCAACTGATAAAAAACAAAATCTTGTGAATTTTGCTAATGTAAGTACAACTGTTTTTGCAAATTTTAATAATGCTGTTGCTGTTTTATGCTCTTTTAATTTTTGATATTCTTGTTTTATTTCAATTAGTGCTAATTCCTTTTTTTCTATAATAACAGGTAATAATAAATTTTTATCATGTCTAATTACTGGTAATAAATTTTCTTTTTTATTTTCAATAATATTTTTGTTAGGTAATATTTCTAAACAATTTTTTTGTGTAATATTACTTTCCATATTGGCAAACTCACCCCCGTTACTATTTTTTTCTTCTTTATAAATATTATCTTTAGTTTCTTTTCGGTTATCCTCCTCTTTATCTTTTGTGTACATTTTATTATTTGTTGAATCACTATTTTCTATATATTCATAATTTATTTTTTTGCCACAATTACCGCAAAAATTACTTTTATATGATATTTTATTTCCACAATTACTGCAAAAATGCTTTTCTCGTACTAATTTACTACCACATTTTTTACAAAATTTGGCATTTAGATTTAATGATTCGTAGTTGCATTTTGTACACTTCATATGTTCTCCTTAATCTAAATACTTATAAAATTATTATAACTCATTTTTTGTCAAAAATAAATAGGTTTACGTGTATTTTTTATGTTTTCTAAATTTTAGTCAATATATCACAAAAAGATGACAATTTGTTGTCATCTTCTGTGATACGTTTATGATTATTAGTTTTGTATTTTTTGTCTTACCATCTCTGTATTTGGAGTTATCACTTCAAATTTATAGCCATTTGCTAATCCATAGTCTATTATTTCTGGTAATGCTTCTAATGTTTTGTTATTTCCACTGAAATCGTGCATTAATACAATATTGTCTCTTCCTGGTTTTAGACCTTTTGTTACATTAGCATATACTGCTTCTTTTGTTTTTACATCTCCTGAGTCACCAGACATTACGTTCCAATCATAATATTTAAAACCTTCACTCAATACTTTTTCTGTGATTTTTGTCATGATTCCTGGGCAATATTTTCTGCTTACTGTATTCGAACTTCCTCCTGGGAATCTTAAAATCATTGTTTTTATTCCTGTTGTTTTATATATTTTTTCTTGTAATGTTTTTATATTATTATAGCAAACATCTACTGATGCATATATTTTTGAGTAATCATGTGAATATCCGTGAATTCCTATTGCATGACCTTCTTCTGCTTCTCTTTTTACTAAATGTTCTGTTGCTTCGTTATAGTTTATTACAAAAAATGTTGCATGAACACCTTTTTCTTTTAAAACATCTAATATTTTGGGAGTTATTGTTGTGCTTGGTCCATCATCAAATGTTAAATATATTATTCCTGTTGTTGCTTTTTCGCTTACAATTACTTTTCTTTCTTCTGTTGCCGTATTTCCATTTGAATCTGTTACTGTATATTTTACAATATATGTTCCATCTTTTGATGTGTCAACATCTCCAGAAATTTTAATGTCTTTTGATACATCTCCGTCTTTATTATCTGTTGCTGTTGCTCCTTGCTCTGTATATTTATTTCCAGTTATTATACTAACAACTGATGTCCCTTTTAATTTAATTACTGGAGCTGTTGTATCTATAATTTTAACGTATCTAACCTTTTCTGCTTTATTTCCTGATGAATCTGTAACTGTGTAGTGCTCTTCAAAATTATTACTGTCTTTTTCTACTTTGTTTACAGTTACTTTTTCAGTAACATCTCCATCTTTATTATCAATTGCCGTAAATCCTGGCTCTTCAAATTTTTTTCCATATTGTAAATTATATTCTGTGTCACCTTTTAATTGAATTTTTGGTGCTTTTGTATCTATAACTTTTACAGTTCTTGTATAGTTTTTATATTTATTAAAATAAGGAACTTTATATGTTATTGTATAATCACCAATTTGTGTTAAATTTACATTGTTTTCAACTATTACTTTATCACTTATGTTTTTAAATTGTGTATATACTTTAATTCCTTTATCTTCATATGTTTCACCATATTCTACAGTTTCAACTTTTTCACCTTGATATTTTATAATAGGAAACTTCCCAAAATATAATACAATAATTGCTATTACTATAATTGTTAATAATACCATTAAGAAAATATGACCTTTATTTAATTTTTTGTCATTAGCATGCTTAATCAGTCTATTTTCTCTATTATACATCTCTTGATTATCATTTGATTCGTACATTTTTCCCCTCCTAAACACAGACTATTTTACAACTTTTTCTTACAATATACAACATTTTCTTATCTTTTTGTGATATATTTTTTATAAATTTTAATTATTAAATTGAATTTACTTTTTAGTTAATAACATATTTTCTATTTGTTATCATAATCAGTAGTAAAATATGGTAATTTTAAATAGAAAAAATCATTGAAAATACATTCATAAATTCAATGATTTTTATTGTTCTTTTTGTAAAAATATTATTCTTCAAAGAAAGCTTCAAACTCTTCTGCTGAAATTATTTCTTGTCTCATTAAAGCTTCAGCAACTTGCTCTAGTTTGTCCATGTGCTCTGATAATATTTTTTGTGCTTGGTAGTATGCATTGTCTATTAGTTGTTTTATTTCGGCTCCTATTGAATCTTCGAATCTGTCTCCTAGTAATTCCATTTGATATGGATCTTTTTCTGTGTTTATTGATATTGGACCTACTATGTCGCTCATTCCGTATATTGTTACCATGTCTGTTGCTATTTTTGTTGCTACTTCTATATCATTACTTGCTCCTGTTGATATGTCGTCTAGTGCTAATTTTTCTGCTGCTCTTCCTCCTAGTAATGATATTAGTTTTTCTTGCATTTCCTGTTTTGATACATAGAATTTATCTTCATTTGTTTTATACATTGTGTATCCACCTGCAACGCCTCTTGGTATTATTGACACTTCTTTTATTTCTTTTTGTGTTTCTAAATATCTACTAACTATTGCATGTCCTGCTTCATGGAATGCTGTTAATTTTTTATCTTTTTCTGATATCACTCTGCTGTGTTTTTCAAGTCCTACAGTAACCTTTTTTACTGCATCTTCAATATCTTTGTTTGTTATTGCTTTATGTCTTTTTATAGTTGCTATTATTGCTGCTTCATTTAATATGTTTGCTAGCTCTGCTCCTGTAAATCCTGCTGTGTCTTCTGCAATACTTCTTAAATTTACTGATTCGTCTATTTTTTTGTCTTTAGCATGTATATTTAAAATTGCTTCACGTCCATTTAAGTCTGGTAATCCAATTGTTATTTGTCTATCAAATCTTCCTGGTCTTAATAATGCTTTATCTAACATTTCTGGTCTGTTTGTCGCTGCTAATACTATTATTGCTTCTTCCGTGTCAAATCCATCCATTTCAACCAATAATTGGTTTAATGTTTGGTTATTTTCACTTTCAGACCCACTTGATGTTGTTCTTCTTGAACCTATCGCATCTATTTCATCTATGAATACTATGCAAGGAGCTATTTTTCTTGCTTTTTCGAATAATTTTCTTACTCTTGATGCTCCAAGTCCTGCGAACATTTCTATAAATTCTGATCCACTCATTGAAATAAATGGTACATCTGCTTCTCCAGCTATTGCTTTTGCTATTAATGTTTTACCTGTACCTGGATTTCCACATAATAGAACACCTCTTGGTATTTTTGCTCCCATTTCTTGGAATTTTTTTGGTTTTTTTAAGAAGTCAACAATTTCAATCATTTCTTGTTTTTCTTCATCTAGTCCTGCAATATCTTTGAATGTTGTTTTTGTTTTTTGAGTTGTAGCATCATATACTTTTCCTTTATCTCCTAAACCTTGCATTTGCATTATCATTACTAATAAAACTATAAGCATTATTGTTGGAAGAAATGATAGTAATTTTTCTCCTACTACTGCTAATAAATTTTCTTCTTTTTGATTTAAATTTATTGTTTTACCTTCTTTTACTTGATCTTGAACAAATTCTATAAAAGCTTCACTTTCTGGAACTTTTACTTCTTTTTCTTCATCTTGATCTTTTAGTTTTACTTTTACTGTAGTACTTTTTTCTTTCATTTCAATTTTTTCTACAGAATCTTCTTTTATTTTAGTAATTAAATCTGTATATGCTAATGTTTTTTCTTCTTTTTCTTTACTGTAGTTCATATATTGAAATATTCCAAAAACTATTCCAGCTATAGCTAAAATAACTATAATTGCAGTAAATAGATATTTCTTTTTATTGCTTTTTTTATTTTCCTTTGGATCCATTATTAAACTCCCTTCGTATATTTGTTAATCATCTTGTATATTATTATTTTCATTATTATCACTTGTTATTAGTAGAATTGACGTCATTATATATATTATTGCGATTGACGTATACATTATTGAAAAATACTTCATATAAAATCCAGTAAGTGAATTTATTATATAATATATACCTCCTAAAAGAACTGAAAGTGTTATTGCATGAATTGCAATATTAAATATATTTGTGAATGTAAATTGTTTATTTATAATTTTTGATATTATATATCCCATAGTTGCAATTACTAGTACATCTGTAATTGTTGATATCGTCATTAAAATAAATATCCAAATTAATACTATTACTGACATAATTATATAAAACTTTATACTTAAATTAGATAAAATATTTATTATATCTTCTTTATTAATATCTGCATAAAAATAATCATTATACTTAATTTTTAAAATATTATTATCTAATTTTACTGTACAATATTCTTTTCCAATAACAATTTGTGCTTTATTTTCAAGCTCTTCAAGATTTTCTTTGCTTGTATCTATTATTACATATTTATTAAATAAAGTTTTGTTTTCATCGTTGTTTATACTTAAAATTCCACTTGAATAATTTAAACTTGTAATTTCTTCATTAATTAAGTTTTTAAGTTCTTTTATTCCATTATTAATGTTAATTATTGTACAAACTGTAAGTATTATTGAATAAAAAGCTACTAATTTGAAAAAATACTTTATATTTTCAGACATTTTTTTATTTGCAATTTGTTTATAATAATCAAATTTATTTATACTTTTTATAAAATCTACAATAAAAATTTGTTTTTTGTTCTTTCCCACTGGCTCTCCCTCTAAATTTCATTGTAATAGGCTATTTTTATATTAAATAGCCTATTACAAAATTTTATTAATGTTCATCTACTTCATTTGTAGGATCATGTGTTACAGTATTGTCTGGTTTAGTTGTATTTTCATTATTAGTTGTATTATTATCATTTGTTTTGTCATTATTTTTCTTTTCTATTTTATTTACAGTTATTGTTATTTTAGTATCTTTTGCAACAACTTCTCCTGCAGATAAGCTTTGACTTAAAACTGCACCATCTGCTTTAGTTGAATCTGATTTATATTTTACAGTTACTTTTAATGACTTAAGCTCTCCCCTGGCTTCTGTTTCCGTTTTTCCAATAACATTTGGTACTACAATATCTGTTGAAACATGAATATCTACTCCATCTACTGGTGTAGTTGTATTTCCTCCTGAAGTTGGACCTGTATGTATTGTACATGTTTCTGATGGAACTGATGATGAATATCCTGTTGTTTTCCAAGATGGATTTCTTTCTTTTTCTGGAACATATCCAACATATTGAGTACTTGGACAATATTCTGTTGCTAATTTTCCTGATTCTGTACAAACTTTTAATGAATGACCTTCACAATCCTTTGGAACTGCACTTTCTGCAAATACTTCTGAATATGTATCTGAGCAAGATTCTGTAGCTTTACATCCTGATTTTCTACATATTGTTACATGTACTATTCCACTTGGCTCTGTAAATGTTGCACTTGCTTTACCTTCGTGAACTTTTTTCATTACAGCATTCCATACTTTTGCAGCATAGTTTCCACTACCGTTTACTACAGCATTATCATCATATCCATACCATGTTGCAGCTGTATAATATGGAGTCATACCACAAAGCCATCTATCTTTATTATCGTTTGTTGTACCTGTTTTTGCTCCTACATCTATTCCAGATATTTTACAACTTGTTGCTGTACCATGCTCTCCTTCAACTGGTTGTTTTAATAAACTTTTCATTACATATGCATTTTGCTCTGACATTACTCTTTCTGTTGTTTGTTTAGATTCTACTACTAATTCTCCTGATGAATCTTCTACTTTTGTGTAGAATACTGGCGAATTATATACACCATTGTTTGCTATCATTGAATATGCTGCAGCCATTTGTAGTGTTGTAACACCATGTGTTAAACCTCCAAGTGCTAATGATAAACTTGAATCATTTTTTTGTTTATTTTCACTTGATTTTACTAATGATGTAATTCCAACTTTTCTTGCAAAATCAATTGCATTATCAGGTCCAATTTCAGACATAATTTTACATGATACGACATTTGAAGAAACTTCTATTGCATTTCTTACAGTACATGGTCCTGCATATGTACTTGTTGATTTTGGCTCATAGTTCTTTCCAAATGTTGTTGCTGAGTTATAATAAACTGTTCCAGCATTTATAACACCTTTTTCAACACCACATCCATATGATATTATAGGTTTAAATGATGAACCTGGTTGTCTTGTACTGCTTGTTGCTCTATTTATACCTGTTGCATCAACATCAGTACCTAAACCTCCCATACAAGCAACAACTTGACCTGTTGTATGGTCCATTATTACCATTGCTGATTGTGAATGATTTTTTGCACTTGATGAATTTAACACAAATTCGTCACTTTTATAAACTGATTCTATTTTATCTTGAACGTCTTTTGATTGTGTTGTATAAATTTTATATCCTCCACCATATACACGGTTTTTTGCATATTCTACTGAATAATTTTTTTCATTTACTAAATCATTTACAACTTCATCTATTGCAGCTTGTATAAAGTATGATTTTACACTGCTTCCTGGTAAAGTACCTTTTGAAAATTGTAATCCTTTTTCTACATTATCATATGCTGTTTTATATTGTTCATCTGTTATATATCCAAGGTCTTTCATTTTCGTAAGAACTGTTTTCGTTCTATCTTTTATTTTTTTATTAACTTGTTCTTGTTTTGTTGCATCGCTCTCATTTTTAAATGGGTTGTATGTATTTGGTGCATTATTTATTCCTGCTAAAAAAGCACATTCTTCAACTGATAATTCACTTGCAGATTTATTAAAATAATATGTTGATGCCATTTCTACACCACAAATATCTCCACCATCTGCACCTAATGGAATTATGTTTAAATAAAGCTCTAAAATTTGGTCTTTTGAAATCATTTTTTCTACTTGATATGCTCTAGACATTTCTTTTATTTTTCTTTCGACACCAGCTTTACCTGAATTTTCTCTTTCATCAGTAATATTTTTTATTAACTGCTGTGTTATTGTACTTCCACCAAATGATGAATCTCCTTTTAAAACATATGTTGTTGTTGCAGCCAAAGTTCTTTTTAAATCTACACCATTATGGCTATAAAATCTTTCGTCTTCAATTGCAACAAATGCTTTTGGCAAATATTGACACATATCTCCAATGCTAATAATTTTCCTGTTTTCATTTCCAGATAGCTCTGCTATTACAGTGCCATCTTTGTCATAAATAACAGTATTTGCATTTGATAGTAATAAATCATCTTTTGATAAAGCAAATTTATCACTAAAGAATATTCCACAGAATATTCCTACCGCAACCAATACTAATAAAACAATTAATAGTGCAAATATTATAATAACTTTTTTTAGTCTTGGATGTTTCTTTTTTCCTTTTGCGTTCTTGTTAGTAGTGCTTTTTCTTGTAACATTACTTCCAGTACGTTTAACGGAATTATTGTTTGATTTTTTTTCCATATTTATTATACTCCTTTTCTGGCTTTTATTTTTTAGCCAAACTTTAACTTATATAATTGTCAAAAATACCTAGTTATTAATGATTAGTTATTTTTTAATCACATTAAAATTATATTATAAAATAAGAAAAAATGAAAGAGTTTTTCGATATATTTTACTACTTTGACAATAATAATAGTGCTTTTTTTATTAAAATTTCTAAATTATCATCTTTATTGTCTAATTTTGGTATTATTTTTTCTACTTCTTTTTTAGTATAGCCTAAAACTTGTAGTGCCGAAATTAGCTCTTCTAAGTTGTTATTTTGACTAATTACAGATTTTAACTCATCACTTGAAGTATCTTCAACATCAATTGTTTTCAGTTTATCTTTAAGCTCTAAAATAATTCTCTGTGCGCTTTTTGATCCTATTCCTGGCAATTTTTTTAATGTTCCAACATTATCCGAAATTACTGCAGCAGCAAATGCTGATGGCTCTATATTTGATAAAATTACAATAGCCGATTTTGCTCCTATTCCACTTACAGAAACAAGCAATTCAAACATTCTGAGCTCTTCATTAGATGCAAAGCCATATATACTTATGTCATCTTCTCGTACTTTTACATAAGTATATACCTTAATTATACTTCCAAGTTCACCTATTTTTTTCATTGAATTTTCTGACATAAAAATTTTGTAGCCAATTCCATTTACATCCACAACAATGTAATCTAATGTTCTAAACTCAAACACACCTTTTAAATATGCAAACATATTTTTCCTCCCTTGTATAAAATTTTATGATACATTAAATATTATAGTAAATTTATTATATTTTACCATATGAATTTTTTATTTCAAGTAAAATTTTTTATTTTTAATTTGATGTATAATAATGCAAAAGAGGCCTCATAAATAGGCCTCCTTTTCATAAGGGTTTTATTTTTTTACTTTAGAATTTTAAAGTGTATCGTCAGATTTTTGAAATCATAAAAAATGAATCCTTCTTTTCCTTCATTGGTAACAATCCTTAAACAGTTGCCGTTTTTTTCAACTATTGCAAAAGTTTGATTATTCCTTAAAGTGTAATATGCTTTTGAAGAATTTTCGCTTGCATAAATATTCCAACTTGTAGATTTGAATCGCAAAATATCGCCAACTGTAACATCAGCATCTATTTTACATTCGCTTAAAGTACCAGTTTTAGAAAAATACCAGTACTGAGCCAAATCTATATAGGAAATTTTGCCACTATATGATATTTCATACCAATTTGACGTTACATTTCTAATAATCACAAAAGTCCCATTGTGTGTTACTTTGTCAATTATTTCTCCTCCAATATCCTTCCGACAATTCCATGATTTACCAGAGAACTGTACAACGTCTCCAATTTGATATTTGTTTTTAGTATTTGCTGTCGTTGTGGAAGTGGTCGTTGTGGAAGTGGTTGTTTTTACTGCTGTTGTCATTTTTGTTGTTGTAGTTTGAGTTGTTGTAGTTTGAGTTGTCATCACATCAGTTTCCGTTGTTGAAGTATTTTTTATTTTTTGAAAATACTTCATCCGGTTCATCTGGACATACATCCCTCTTTCTCCCTCAAACTCAATCTCAACCCAATAATCGGTTTGCCAAACTGTCACGACTTTAAAGCAGTCTCCTTCCTGCAAAATTTTAACGATATTACCATTAAAATCTGTTTCGGGAGTGGAACGTACATTCCAGTTTGGACCAACAAACATGAATATATCTCCAACAGCTATGTTACTATCATCAGCAAATTCAACAGATGTTGTTTCAGACAATGTCATAGTAGTTTCTCGAGTTGTAGTTTCTTCCTCGGGTGATGCTGGAATTGTTTCTTGGGGTAATGTTGTCGTTCCACTTAATTCTGGTGGCCATACTACATTTTTTACACCAGCCCCAGTTTGTGCTATATACAACAAGATGTAAAACACATCCAAAGAATCTAACTCCCCCGATTTATCTACATCAGCTCGCATCATATCCAATTTTTCAACTGGATTGCCAACCCCCTCATTTGCCAAGTAGATCATTAACGACAAGACATCACTTGTTGTGATGTACCCATCCTCATTTACATCTCCAACAATAACATCGTTGTTACTATCTGCTAAAGCAGAAAATGGCTGAACCACTAGCAATAACGACACCACCAAACTTATTAATGCAATCACAAATCTTTTCATTTGCTTTCCTCCTTGTTGAAACCCTTATGAATGCACATACTCAAAATATTATTGAGTTACTTTATTAGCATATCATAATTTTACATAATATTCAATGGTTTTTGAACCATTTTCTATAAAAAAAAGAGCTCATACATGAGCTCTCTCTTCATAAAAAGTTTCTATTAGTTTGTTTTACTCCATTACACAATATTTGTCTGCAATGCAGAAAATGTTGCCAACGGTTCCTTCAGATGTGATTATAGTGAGTATATTTTCATTTTTTTCCATAACCACAAAAAGTTCGTTTTTCTTCAACGTACCAACTGCAGACTGAGACTTATCTCTAATATACCAGGTGTTACCTGTAAATTTCAATATATCTCCTTCTTCAATTTCTTCTACGTTCGAAAGTTGCTTTTCCTGGTACTTATGCTCAACCTTATTCAAGTGAGCAATCTCGTCTAATTCATACAGCCGTTTCTGGTATATTACAATATATTTGTTGCTTTCATTTACAGCTACTATTGTGATATGTTCACCAGCCTCCACAATAATTTCACCATTTGAGTTTGTCAACTTGACAGTTTCTGTTGGTGTTACAATATCTCCTAACTGCAACTTTTCAGTTGTAGTAACAGATGTTGTTGTGAATTCTGTGGATGTTGTCGTGGAATTATCCGTTGTTTTTACAGTTGTCGTGGATTCAGCAGTTGTTTCGGTTGTAGTTGTTGCGGTTGTAGTTTTCGTTTTTGTAGTAACAAATGTTGTTGTCTCAGACTTCGTCATAGTTATTGTAGATTCTGTTGTAAGTTTTGTCGTTTTCCCTGTAGTTGTTGTTTCTTCTGTATTGGTTGTCGTTGTTTCGGTTATCGTACTTGTTTGTGAAATTGGATTTACGTAGAAAAGGTTTTCTGAATCTGGTGTAATTTGCAGATACAAATCGTAGCCAAAGTATTCAACTTCATACCAATTTTCTGGCATAATTTTGATTACTTTGCAGGTTTCACCCGCAGTCATTTTGGTTACAACATTTGCTTCCAGTGACGGAGCTGATCTGAGATTCCAGGTTTCAACTCCTTTCACAGGATTGAACACCAGAATGTCATCAGTGTATATTTTTTCTGGTGCTGGTGGCCAAGTTGCATCTTGACCTGCTCCAGATTTGGCGATATACACCATTAAATAGAACACATCTGTTGAGTCAACCTTTTCATTTCGGTCAACATCGAAGATTTTTTCATCAAATTCGATGCCTAACCGTGTATGAGCTTCCTCTTTAGAGTAGCCAACTCCAACTAGGGCGATGTAGTACATGATATACCATACATCTGTGGAATTCAGATTCCCATCAGAATCTGCATCACCAAGCAATATAGTATGTGTATTGGTCGCCATTGCTGTTGTTGCTACTGCCTTTGTCATTGTCGACATCAGCAAAGTGCTAAATGTGAGAATGACAGTCAAAACAACAGTCAAAATTTTTTTCATTCGTATTCCTTCCTCCAATGCTCTTTGAAACTTTCTATGAAATGACATCACCACGTCATTCTTTGACGACGTCGAATGTAATTATATCATAACTTTACATAATTTTCAATATTAATTCTAATTTTTGTGGTTGTTCTCATTTTTTATTAAAAAAATTCTTCACGAACTTGCCCATTTTTTAGTTGCTATTGTAACTTTTTGGGGTGATAACACATATTATGTATTATATAATCAAACAAAGGAGGATTATGTATGAATGATTATAGTAGTAGAAAATGTTGTCATAAAAATTCTATGTCTATGATGAACAATAATATGAATATTGATATGATGGATGATTTTTGTGATGAAGATACTAACATAGTAACAACAGCTCAGTCTGATTGTGCAAATTTATGTACAATGCCTCAAAATAACTGTGACTGTGGTTTTGATATGGATACAGAGTCTGTATTTCCAGATAATCCTATGCTTGCACAAAGTTATGTTCCTATTCAAAAAATGAATAAAGTTTTTACACCTGATGTTGGCTTAAAAATGGGAACTATTTTTCCAGAGCTTGTAAGCCCTTATATGCCTTGTCAAAGCATAAGAGAAATTGAATATATTAGAAATAATAATAGTCTTGGGGAGGGATGTAATAAATGAATGACCAATATATAAGCTATGAAGATTATCAAAGAGCTTGTGAATTAAATGACTTTGATAGAAATTGTACTTTTGGTAATAATGCTACAAGAGAAGAAATGCTAAGTACTTTAAAATCTTTAAAATTTAGTATTATCGAATTAGGTTTATATTTAGATACTCACCATGATGATGAAAAGGCTATTTGCTTACACAAAGAATATTGTAATAAATATAGAAAATTAGCTGATCAGTATCAAAAAATATATGGGCCATTGACTATAATGTTCCCATGTAATAAATGGAGATGGCTTGAAGAGCCTTGGCCATGGGAAAGGGGGAACTTTTAATGTGGACTTATAACAAAGTTTTAGAATATCCTATAAATATAAAAAATAGAAATCCACAACTTGCAAAATTTATAATTAGTCAATATGGAGGTCCTGATGGAGAGCTTAGTGCTTCTCTTAGATATTTGAGTCAGAGATTTGGTATGCCTGATCAAACTGCTAAGGCTATTTTGAACGATATAGGTACTGAAGAGCTAGCTCATTTAGAAATGGTTGGAACTATTATTCATCAATTAACAGATGGATGCTGTCCTGAAGAGCTTAAACAAGCTGGACTTGGATCATATTATACAGACCACGGTTGGGGTGTATATCCTCAATCAGCAGCAGGAATGCCTTTTTCTGCCTCTGTGCTTGCTGTAAAAGGTGACCCTATTGCAGACTTACAAGAAGATTTAGCTGCTGAGCAAAAAGCAAGAGCAACATATGAAAAATTAATTGATTTATGTGCAGATGACCCTGATGTAATCGACCCTCTTCGATTCTTAAGAGAAAGAGAAATTGTTCACTTTCAAAGATTTGGCGAAGCTTTGAGAGGTGTTCAAGATAAATTGGCTGAGAAAAAATGGTATATGAATAAAGACTGTTAAAGATAAAAATGGAAGATAATGTTCTTCCATTTTTCTTTGTATTTTTATTTTTAATATTTACTATAAAATTTTCTAAACATTATTTGTATTGTATGACAAATATAAACTAATTATTTTTTATAATTGACAACATCGTGGTACAGAAGAATTAGTACCATACTGTTATCAATGGCTAAATATTTTAATTACAATTTTAGTTATAACATTAAAATTTATTTGAATATATTATTTCTATTTCATCAGTATCTGGAATAGGTTTATCCAAATTTCTTCCATAAAGTGCATAAAAATTTAATAATTAAAGTTTCAACCATTCTCATTTCTTCCTCTAATTGGTATTTTATTACTTTATACTAGCTCTATGTATAATAATAATAACCTTATTAAAAATAAAATAAGTATTGAATTTTATGTAAAATTATAGTAAAATATATACCTATATAAACTCTTGGGTTTATTTTACATATATCAAAATAATCGGATTGTAATCCGAGAAAGGAAAGGTAAGAAGTTATGAACAAAAAACGGATAATTTCTTATGTAGTGTTACTTATGGTATTGACTGCTCTTATGAGTATGTTTGCTGGATGCGCTACATCTGAAAAAAATCCAACTCAAACGGTTAAGGAGAATGTCTTTATTTATGATGAAGATAACATTATTGATGATGATGTAGAAAAAACTCTCAACAAAATGTTAGTTGAACTTGAAGAAAAGACAGAAGTAGAGTTCTCCGTTGTATCTGTAGAAAGTGTGCTTGGGAGTATTGAAGATTACGCGAATAATCTGTTTAATACTTTTGGTATTGACAAGGACAATGGAGTATTACTTTTATTTTCTCAGTCTGATGAAAAAGTTATACTTAAAATTGGTAGAGAACTTAAGGAATGCTTAACTGACTCAGAGTGTGGCCAAATTCTTGATGATTATTTTGTTCCTTATCAAGAAGACGACGACTATACTAAAGCAACAGAAATGACTGTAAAAGCTGTTTTGACTGTTATTGCTGAAGAATACGAAGTCAACATTCAAGGTTTAGAAACAGATATATCTGTTGAAGATGACTCTGATGATTCTGATGATAAAGATGATAAAGCATATTTGTATACTGTGATAATTATTATTCTTTTTATAGGTATTCTTGATAGTTCTCGTCGTCGTAATTCATGATGAATCATTAGGAGGATTCTCTGGCGGATCATCCGGAAATTTTTATGTTGCCTGCAATTTGAGTATTTTAGACTAAAACAAAAGTTTAAAATTTTCTACAAGCATAGTTTCTGGAATGAGCGGATATTATTCCCTGGGATACTTTGAGGCTTATGAAGGCACAAAGGCATTCAAATTCGATTAATTAGACCTTTTCAAAATTATAGCTGGGCAGAATTGTCAACTGTAATAAAAGCAATAGCACCTATTTAGATACATTCTAATAGGTGCTATACTTTTTATTCATCTCATTAATGATTATGTTTTAATTCTTAAATCCTTTTGTTAAATCAAAAGCAATATATTTATACATATTCTCGCATAATGAATTAATGAATTTTTCTTCAATAATATATTCTGATTTGATTATTTCAAATCTCCAATAAATTTTTCAATTAACTTTTGGTATTGGTCTTGAGCATTTAGACAAGTGTCTGTAAGATAGCCTTTTTCACCACCATGTTGATATTCATTTAAACCTCTATAGTAAAATAGTTTATCCTTATCTAATATTATAAATGGAATAATATCATTTTTTAGGCATTCTTTAAACATTATGATACGACCAACTCGGCCATTACCATCTTGAAAAGGGTGAATTTTTTCAAAATCACTATGAAATTTTACAATATCTTCAAATGTAACTTTTTCTAATGAGTTGTACCAATTCAATAGTTTTTTCATATCATTTGCTACATCTTTTGGATTAGATGTAGAATTTCCCCCCACTTCATTTGCTAAAGCTTTATAATCGCCAACATTAAACCATGATTTTCTTTCATTAGATGTTCCATTTTTTAGTATTTTATGAAATTCTTTTATCATATCTTCTGTTAAAGTTTTATCCGCCACATCTAACATATAATCTACTAATTTAAAATGATTTGATGTTTCTATAATATCATCTACTTTAGCTTGTGAATTTCCATCTTCTAAAACTAGAGTATTTGTTTCATAAATATATCTTGTTTGTTCTTCAGTTAATGTACTTCCTTCTATATGGTTTGTATTATAGGCAAAATTAATTTGTGTTATATGGTATAAATTACCTTTTAATTCCATTTCTTTTTGCTCTCTTAAAATATCTAAAACATTACTCATATATATTTTTTCTCCTTTTCTCATACCTTAATATTATACCATAAAACGCCTAAAATTACTATAGTTTTGCCTAAAAATCCAATGAATTACAGCGTCTTGATTTTTTGTACAGAATATTGTATGGCAAATATAAATTAATTATTTTTTATAAAAATGGAACTCACAGCAATCTCCACCATACCCCAATGTTTTTGTCCTCGAAAATCCTATCTTTTTTAGCCCTCCATATGTTACATTATCAACATCACAAAATAAGTGACATAGTTTTTCACAATCACTTTCTACACATGCAGTATGCCAAAGACATTTTTTTATAGTTACATCAAAATAATCCTTACCATGTTTTTGTACGCTTTCTTGTAAATCAGTTGTGCGCATAATTTTAAGAAATACCTTGCTGTATATTGAATAAAATCCTGGTACTTTTTCTATCTTAGCAGTAGATGCATGTTTTTTTGCTGCAATTTTATCAATCATATATTTTCGCATATATTGACATACTTCGTCTTCTGAAACTTCCTCTTTTGATAAAGTTTTATACATTGCTATACGAGGAAGAATGGTTTGAATAAGCGTTTTCATTTGATTTTTTGATTTATTCTGTGTATTTTTTATAAGTTCATTAAGCATTACTTCTTGCTTATTAAACAAATCGTTTCCCCTTTTTTCACCAAATTCTTCATTAAAAAGTGCTTTTATATTTTTTTGTTGCTTTATCTTCATAATTATAATTCCTCCATAATTCACTATTTAGTTCTTAGTTATACTAACATAAAAGCAACCAGTTATCAACTAACTATTGGCCTTAAATCATCTAATTTGGCAAATAAAAACACTCTCCAGTGAGAGTGTTTCATTAACTAAATTTCAATCATAATTGAATATAATTTGTGCATTTAATTGATTGTATTTTTGTGCAAGTGATTCAATTATTTTTTTCAATCATAATTGAATTATTTCCTCTTCCAACTGCTTTTTCATTAACATATGCATTTGCTGTGTCTATTAGATTATATCCATTTTTCTACCTTCTTGGCAATTTTATATCACTTGGAGTTAGGTATAAGTCAATAATTTATTATAAAAAAACATAACATTTTGAATAATCAAAATGTTATGTTGATTTGTGTTTTATTATTATTTTTTCAATATCTTCTTGATTTTATTTAAGATTTTCGAAAACCAACCTTGTTTTTCAACTTTAATCATTGATTTGGTAGCTTGTATCTGTTCATTTTTTAGATCCTGTGTTTGCTTATTTTTAAATATAGTATTCTGATTAAAGCTTTTTTTCTTTTTTTCTTCATAATTATATTCATTATTTCTTAATTTTTTAATATATTCACTTTTTTTCTTCTCATCATCGCATAAATAATCTATATATATTCCTGCTAAAATTTCTCTTGTTTTATTTTTTATATTATATTTTGAAATATCTTCTTCTTCAAAATTAATATTAGGAATATATGTTTTTGATTTGTTCTTTTCATAAAACTCTACTATTTCACTTGGAATTTTTGACTTTTCATCTTCTTCAAGATGATTAATAATTTCTAGTACTTCAACTAATGCTTCACGATATTCTGTATTAATCATTTGTATCCTCCTCATATACATACTATAATTCTATATGTGCTTTATTGTTTTCTTTTGATTTTGCTATTATATTTTGTGCTGTACGATCAATTTTTCCGCTTTCTGATATACCAAGATCTCCAACATCACTTGCAGAAACTCTTGGCACATAATACGGTAAATTCAAATCAGGGTTATTGTATAGTTTCCTTATTCTTTCTTGATAAATTTTAAGAACTGTCATAGTCTTTCCTCTTGTTCCATGTAGATACAAATCAATTTTATCTTTATAAGCCTCACTATTTGTATGTGCAATTGTTGTAGTACCTTTTTCTTTTGCAAATATAGATAATGGCTGTCCTAACTTACTACTTAAAATAGTTCCAAAGTTTTCAGTAATATTTTTATGTTGATATTTTTTCCATTCCTCTGGCGAAATATAAAATACTCTTGTTGTTCTTTCTCCACTAATAGGTTCACATATAAACATATATCCTTTATCTGGTGATTGTATTCCATCAAGCAAATTGCTATATACAAATGTACTATACGCATTTGGTTCAATTTCCCCATTTAATTTTCTTTCCCCAACATTTATAGTATATATTGGTTTTTGTTTTTTTAGTATTTCGGCTCTTTCGCTAAATGGAATAATTTCATTCTTTCTAGTTGACTGCTCTCCTGATTCATTATTTGGTCTTTTTGTTCCATTTCCTACAGGTTTTGGTACGTCTGGCACTGAAACAACACATGAATAAACTGTGTTTTTATCTTTTTCCTCTTTTAAATATTTATAATAATTTATAAAATTTTCACATGCTGTATTTAAAGTATCATCAAGACCATTCAAAAATGGAGTATAGTCTGGATTAGGCTCTGATGCTATAGTTTTACAAATTTCGTTTTTAAATTTTTGTACATCAATTGTTGGAACTTTAAAATTATAATCTTTGGCATTACAAATTTGTAATCTAGACCAATTATCCGCTCCCTTGAAAGAAAAAGATAAACCATTCTTTGGTGAAACACGAATTGAAATCTTATTTATATCATTTACATCTCTGTTATTTTTTTTACATCTACTTTCATATTCCGGATTTGATTCCTTCATCAATCTTGAAACGGTCTTTTGAATTATCTCCCTTTGTAAATTTTCTGTAAAAAACCAAGATAAATCTATATTATAACTTCCATGTTTATCTTTATCTATTGTAGAACTATCATCTAGATTTGAAAAGAAATCTGATAACATTTCAAATCCATTTCTTTTTTTATTTTCTTTATCTATATCTTCCATAAAATCTCCTTTTACTTTCTACATTAATTTTCTTATATAAAATTACATATATTAAGAATAAAAGTTCTTACTTTTTTAAGTCCTTCTTTTCTTATATTCATGTACCATTAATTTTTTCTTTTCAATTTAATATATAAAACCACCATTGAAATAACTGCTATTCCCATAGCAATTATAATTATATTATTTTCACCTGTTTGTGCTAATTTTTTCTTTGATATTGTATTATCTACTTTTTTATCATCTGTTTTTTCAGTAGTTACAGTAATAGGTACTTCAAAATCTTTAGTTTTGTTTTCTGATATTTTTACTTTAATTAATAATTTTGTAGTTTCCTCTTTTAAACCTTGTATAGATGCTCTTCCTGCTATTTGAGTAGGAGAATTTATATTGTTTTCTATTCCACTTTCAGGAACACATTTTGCAATAGTTTCATCTTCTATTTTCCATTCAACATTCCAGTTATCTTTTACCATTTCGACTGATGCAATTTTAGAAATACCGTCTTTTAACTTTGCAGTTATCTCTATTGTATCGGCGTTTCCTACACCTAATTGTATCTTATCTTTATTTAAAATGATATTATAGTCACAATCTTCTTCATCATCTGTTATAGTAATATCATATGTACTACTATAAGACATATATTCTGCTTTTATAGTTACATTTCCACTGGCAATTGCGGTAACTAAACCTGATTTATCAACTGTAGCAATTTTTTCATCAGAGCTTGACCATGTTACATCCTCATTTTTTACTGCATTAGTTAATGATTCTACACCTTCAATATCTAATTGCAAATTCTTACCTTTTTCTACTGTTTTTATATTATCTTTTTGAACAATAGATATATTATCGCCTATAGTTATCACTCTATCTTCACCCACAGCTAGTGAAACTGTTGCTGAACGTTCCTTATATGTCGCTGTAATTTCAGCCATTCCTTCAATTACACCATTTGAAACTTTTGCAATTTTTTCATCTGAACTTTTCCATGTACATTGACTTGAAACATCTTCTCTGGATGTTTCTCCTGTAGGGGCTGGTGACATCTCATTACTTGTGACATATTCTGCTTTTATATTCATTTTTCCTCCAACAGGAATCATTTTACTGCACATGTATACTCCATTTGAATATGTAATGTTATCTCCTGATAATTCTAGATTCATACTTATTGCATATGATTTGATACTACAGCACATACTTATAATTACTATAGATATAAATACAGCCATAGCTTTTTTTACACATAATTTCATACAACCTCCTCTTTTAATTTACATATTTAGATATTTTTTTCTTTTGTAAAGAATCCCTTATAAAAATTATAACATATCACTTTTTATATTACAATAATTAATGATTTTGTATTGGTGTCAAGAAATTTCGGAAAATAATCCAATGATATATAATTTATTTGTGAAACATAAAGATAAAATTTATTTATCTTTATGTTTCATTTTATGTATAAGTTTCTGTAGATATCTCATGTGAAATATTGTCTAAGTAAATATAAGTTCCAGTATTTCGTCCATAATTAAGGACAGGAATATTATGAATTTTATCTGGTGTAAATATTTCGTAATCATATGTATTTTCATATAGTTCGGTAGTTTTCTTTTTTGAATATGTTGATAAATATAATTTAAATATATTTATATTATTATTTTTATAATCATTAAGTTTTAGATATTTAGTAATTCTTTTAGTAGAAAAGCCCTTAGGTCTAGAAGAAAACAATGAAGCGATTAAGTGTGAAATGTGACTTTCCATAGATGAGCCAATATTTAAATCTAACATTGATTTTATATTGGCATAATTATTAATAATGTAATTAAGCTTTTTTGTAATAGTCTCTTTACGATTTGGATTATTATATATGATTGTACCAACAGCATCAATAAAATAAGATTTAGGCTTATTTTTAAAAATATGTATTAAATAATATCTTTCATTAGCATCAGTAGTAATATGGTTGATTGATTGTTTAAAATGAAATTCACAAAGATAAAACTTAACTGAATTATTTTGAGAAAGTCTAAGCTCTCCAGTTCCAGATTTTATCCAAGATGCACCATCACCAAACAAGCAAATATTTTTTATTTTATTGAAATCATATTTCATCGCAATAAAATCCATAAAGGCAAGCCAAGGTCTATCTCCATAATGAGAAAAAACAGTTCTATTAACAAGCATTCGACGATTTTTAGAAACATCTATAACATTTTCAAAAGCGACAAAAGATTTAACCATAATATCTTTCTCAATATCTTGAGCACCAATATATTTTTCATCAGCCATAACATATAAAGTATCAGGAGTTTCCATAGACTTTGGGACTATATTAGGCACATGCCAGTTTTTAATCCAATTATATACAGATTGTCGAGGAATATCTTTAATAATGGAATTAGATTCAAAATAAGATAAATCATTAATTGAAGATGATGTATCGCGTACAGATTGAGCTTGTGAGGTTGAAACAGCTTTAGAAATAGCAATAGCTTTAACAATGGGGTCATAATGATCATTTTTTGGTAGGTCAAAAATTTTATCTATATAAAAGAATTTTTTATTGGAATGTTTAGAAACATAGTAAGTTCTTTTAAAGGTGATTTCACCAACAATAGTGATTAATGTTCTAGAAACATTAGATTTATTAACAAAATATCGAGTTTTTCTATAAGTAGATTCTTTAAAATCATTATCCAATTCTTCAAACGTAGAGCTAACAATAGATTTAACCATTTCTCTAGCGGAAGTTTGAATTTTATAAATAAGGTTAAAATAGTGATTTGAGCCATCATTAACAAACAGATTATTCAATAAAAATTCCACATCATTAAATAATTTTAAAGAAATTATAGGAATTATTTTATTTTTTAACACATTTAATAATTTTTGTGATATAATAGTTTTCATAAAAGAAAGTCCTTTCTTTGATTTATTTAGTCGTAAATTATTATATCAAAGGACTTTCTTTTTGTATATTCCGAAACCATTTTACACTATTTTTTTTGTTCTTGTGTTGCATTTTATGTAAAATTATGTTATAATATTTTTTATCATTCGTAGTGTCTAATATGGCACATTTCCAAATTGCCTAGAAATACATATAGGAGGTTACAACTATGGCAAATGAAAACGCAGCACTCGTTGCTGCTAAATGGTGGACAAACGCTATTGCCAATCCATCTCCAGAAAGCTTTAATAATGGAGATAGAACCAGTGATGCATCATTTATGTATATGATGCTTGGACATATGAGAGCAATGAATCATCTTGCATCACGTGCCCAGTTAAAAAATTTCTGTTCTATTCTCACCAAGAAGATTGAAAAGGAATTAAAAAAACACCCCTCTGTTGTTCTAAGTTGCGATTACGATCCGTGTAATTTACTTGCACAATGCGCTGAAAAGGCTGAAATAGATTTTTGTCTTTTCCCCTTTAAAAGATCAATGAAGATAACTGAAAAAACAGTTGAGGTTAAGGATGGCTATAGTGCACACTGGGTATTAATTTTCCCTGAAAAGTAATTAGTATCTCACATTTAACAAAAAAGAACTTCTGATATTTTTCAGAAGTTCTCTTTCTATTTTAAAATTTATATAGCTCTGTTATTTCTTTTGTATCTGTATTATATTTAAAACAAACTGTTTTTTGTCTCTTATATGCATATCTCCATCCCATATCTTCTTGAGAATAATGCACTCCATAGTCTAAAGTTACATATATTTCGTTTCCTATTATTGCGCTCTCAGCTAAATTTATTGTGTGTTCATCATCTGAAGTAAATTCAAATTTTTCATTTATTTCTTTTTGTGTTAATATTGTTTTTCTTTCTTTTGTAGATTCATCAACATATACTAAATCATTTACGATTTTTCCATTTACATATTTAGAATTAATATATACACCTTTTAATTTTTGATCATTTTCATTTTCTAAATTTTGAACTGATTCTTTTTGTAAATTACTTCCGTCTTTATTCATAGTAACACAATATTCATCTTGTAACATATGTGCTGTTCCATCACGATATCCTATGTAGCATTTTATTTTACCATTATCTTCTCCAAATTCAACAATTTCCATTGGTTGATCTGTTGATTCTTTAAATAAATCTTTTCTCAAAAATGTTGCTATTGTCCCATTATCTTTATTATCTTTTATTGTTCCTATTTTTAAAGTGTTACTTTCTGTATCATCACTATAATATATAACATTATCTATAACATCAATAACATTTGCTTTTTCTTTTAAATTAACTATTTCGTCAGTTTTTGTGTTTATTGCAAATATATTTTCGTTTTGACATATTACATATCCTTTTATGCTTTTTATAATTTCACCTTTTTGATATTCTTTTTTATTTTCTCCATTCATATCAGTTGAATAAATTTTATTATAAGATCCTGATTCGCTTTCTGTACCTTGCATAAATATTTTGTCATTTGAAATGCAAATATTCCCCAAAGCTTTTTCTGTTAATACTGTTGTTTGATTTCCAGAGCTGTCTAATTTTATTAATTCGTTTTTAGTATTTTGATTTGTTGAATATTTTGCAAATAATCCTGTATTTTCTCTACTATTTGCAGATAATTTCCAAAAATATGTTGCATCTTTGTATTTTACAAATTCGGCAACATTTGTTGTTATTTCTTCATCTTGCTTTGCTTCATTTGATTGTTCATTATTACTTATGTTATTAGATTTTTCCTCTCCATTTTTTTCTTTAGTTGTTCCACATCCTGTTAGCATTATTAATAATATTGATACTATTGATAATATTAATATGCTTTTAATTTTTTCTTATCTTTATTAGCTTATTTGTATTTTGTCGTCTTGTGCTGTTACTTTGGCTGGTTTGTTTGGTTTTATTTTTCCATCTAGTATTGCTTCTGCTATTTTGTCTTCTATTAAATTTTGTATTGCTCTTCTTAGTGGTCTTGCTCCGTAGTTGTCATCTACTCCGTTTTTAGCTATTATGTCCTTTGCAGTTTGGTCTATTTCTATTTTGTAGTTTTGGTCTTGTAATCTTTTTTGTACTCTTTTTAGCATTATATCTATTATTTGAGTTATTTCATTTTGACCTAATTTATGGAATACTATTATTTCATCTATACGATTGATAAATTCTGGTCTAAATTGTTTTTTAAGCTCTGACATTACTTCTTTTTTGGTATCTTCGTATTCTTTATTTTCTTCTTGTTTTTTATCTGTATTGGCTGAAAATCCTAGTGATTTTTTGTCTGATAATAGGCGTGCTCCTACATTTGATGTCATTATTATTACTGTGTTTTTGAAGTTTACTGATCTTCCTTGGCTATCTGTTAAACGACCATCATCTAATATTTGTAGTAACATATTCATTACATCTGGATGTGCCTTTTCTATTTCGTCAAATAATATTACTGAATATGGTTTTCTTCTTACTTTTTCTGTTAATTGACCAGCTTCGTCAAAACCTACATATCCTGGAGGCGCACCAATTAATTTTGCTACTGAATGTGATTCCATATATTCAGACATATCAATTCTTATCATTGCATCTTCGTTTCCAAATAAACTTTCTGCAAGTGCTTTTGATAGCTCTGTTTTACCAACACCAGTTTGTCCTAAGAATAAGAATGAACCTATTGGTCTGTTTGGATCTTTTAATCCTAATCTTCCTCTTCTTATTGCTTTTGCAACTGCTGATACAGCTTCATCTTGTCCTATAACTCTTTCATGTAATGTTTGCTCTAAATTTTTCAATTTTTCATTTTCATCTTGAGTTATTTTCTTTACAGGAATATTTGTCCAACTTGAAATAACCTCAGCTATATCATCTTCTGTTAATGTTGTAACACTTTTACTATTTTTGTTTTCCCATTTTTTCTTTTCTTTTTCTAATTTTTCTTTTGTTGTATGCTCCTTATCTCTTATGCTTGCTGCTTTTTCGAAATCTTGTGTACGAATTGCTTCATCTTTTTCTTTAGATAAAGATTCTAGTTTTTCTTCTATTTCTTTTAAATTATCTGGAACTGTATATGTTTTCATTTTTACTCTTGATGCAGCTTCATCTATTAAATCTATTGCTTTATCTGGTAAAAATCTATCTGTTATATATCTTACAGACATTTTAACTGCTGCATCAATTGCTTCATCAGTAATTTTTACATTGTGATGTGCTTCATATTTATCTCTAATACCTTTTAAAATTTTTACGGTATCCTCAGATGATGGTTCAAGAACTGTAACTGGGCTAAATCTACGCTCTAATGCACTGTCTTTTTCGATATATTTTCTATATTCATTTAAAGTTGTTGCTCCAACTAATTGTATTTCACCTCTTGCTAAAAGTGGTTTTAAAATATTGGCAGCATCAACTGCACCTTCTGCTGATCCAGCTCCAACTATAGTGTGAATTTCATCTATAAATAATATAACATCTCCTGCTTTTTTTACTTCATTTAAGCATTTTTTTATACGCTCTTCAAAATCACCTCTATATTTTGCACCAGCAACCATACTAGAAATATCTAGTGTAACTACTCTTTTATTTTTTAGCATTTCTGGAACATCTTCAGCTACAATTTTTTCTGCTAAGCCTTCCACAACTGCTGTTTTACCAACACCTGGCTCACCAATTAAACATGGATTATTTTTAGATCTTCTTGATAAAATTTGAATAACTCTATCTATTTCGTTCTTTCTACCAATAACTGGATCTAATTTACCATCGCTTGCTTGTTTGGTTAAATCTGTTCCATATTGATTTAGTGTTGGTGTAGAATTATAGCTTCCACTATTTTTTGAAGATCTTGTACTAGTGCTACTATCTGATTCACCTTCTCTTAAAACTTTTACAATTTCATTATATAATTTTTGTGGATTAATTCCTAAATCCATCATAATTCTAACAGCTACACTGTCACCTTCAACCATAATTCCTATTAATAAATGCTCTGTTCCTATATATTCATTTCCCATTTTTTTAGCTTCTAAAAAAGCATTTTCTATAACTCTTTTTGTTCTTGGGGTAAATCCCATTGGCTCATCGATTTCTTCTTCTGATCTTCCTATGAGCTCTTCTATTTCGTCTAAAATTTTCTCTGAAGTCATACCTTGATTTTGTAGAACTTTGCTTGCTATACCTGTGCCCTCTTCAACTAAACCATATAGCAAGTGCTCTGTTCCTATATAATCGTGACCTAAGTTTGCTGCAATTTCATTTGCTATTTGTATAGCTTTTTCAGCTCTATTTGTAAATTTATATGTCATAAAACAACCCTCCTTAAAATTTATTTTTCATTTAGTATTTGACGAATGATTTCACATCTTTTTATATCGCGCTCGAATCCGCTTAGTTCGTTTCCTACTATTTTTTGTAGATTTCCTGGTTTTGTATAAAGCTCTATTTTTTTGACCTTTTGATCATTTAATTCATTTATTATTCCTAAATCTGTACCTAATTTTACATCTGATATAAGTCCTCTGCATTCATCTGATGATAATATTCTTGCATTTGTTAATATACCAAATGACCTATATACTTTATTTTCAAGCTCCATTGGCTTTTTAGTTAAGTATTTTCTTGCTAGTCTTTCTTGCTCTATTATTTTGTCTGTAATTGTTTTTACATTTTTTGTAATTTCTTTTTCTGATAATCCTAAAGATTGACTATTAAATATTTGATATACATCGCCTTTGCTTTCAGTTCCTTCACCATAAATTCCTCTTATACTCATTCCAAAATTATTAACTGCTCTTAGTACTTTTCCTATATTTCCAGTTAATGTAAGTGCTGGAAGATGTACCATTATGGAAATTCTCATTGCTGTACCTACATTTGTTGGGCATGCTGTTAAATATCCATATTTTTCGTTATATGCATAATTAACAAGTTCACTTAGTTTATCATCTATTTCAGTCATAAGACCAACTAAATTTTCAAGCTCTAGGCCTGCGCTAAATACTTGCATACGAAGATGGTCTTCTTCATTTACCATTATACATATATTTTCATCATCATTAATTATAATTGCTTTGTTTGGTTTATTGTTCATCGCAAAATCTGGGCTTATTAGGTGTTTTTCCATTAAACTTATTTTTGTGATATCATCCATATTTTCTAATCTTAAAAATTTAAGACCATAACCTAAACTTGGAGTAATTTCCTCAAGCTTATTTAATACCTCTTTAGACTCATCTTTTAAATGTTTATTTGGAAAATTATATTCAACTAAATTTCTTGCTAGTCTTACTCTAGAGCTAATTACTACATCAGAATCTTTTCCATTTTGTAAATACCAATTTGACATATCTAATATCATCCCTTTCTAATAGTTAAACTATTGTAGTTTTTTTATTTCATCTCTGATTTTTGCTGCATCTTCATATCTTTCGTCTTTTATTGCTTTTTGTAAATCTTTATTTAGTTTATTTATTTTTTCTTGTTTTTCATCGACTTTCTTTTCTGTTTTTTTAGCTTTTGCTTCTTTTTTTGTAGATTGTATATCTATAGCTTTTACAATATTTTTTGGCTTTCTTCCTATATGTTTTGATGTTCCATGTAGATTTTTTAAAATAGAATCTAATTTATTTGAAAATGTGTCATAACATTCGGCACATCCGAATTTTCCGTTATTAACGAAATCATCATATGTTAAACCGCATTTTGGACATCTTTCATTTTCTATTTTTGCAAAACTTGGTAATAAATTATCATCTTCAAAAAAGTCACTTAAAAAATTAGAAAAATTGATTGGTATATTAAAATCAATATCTTCTAACCCCATTTTTTTTGCACAATCTTCACATAGTGCAAATTCTGTTTTTTCTCCATTAATTATCCTTGTATATCGTACGTTTGCTTCGTTTTTACCACAATTTGAACATAACATTATAAATCAACCTCCTTAAACTAAATTAATTAACATATTTTTAAAAATGCTTGCTCTTAATTCATCTTTATATTGATGTGGAACTATTAAAACATTGTCACTTGTTGCAACCTTTAATAGTTTAGCTTGTTCTTCTGTAATTATTTGATAAGAGAGCAAATTACTTATGAAAATGTCGACTTCTTGTGCAGAAATACTGTCTTCAATACTTGATATAATATGCATTATGTAGTTACTTTTTGTTATATTTATTTTTTTAATTGTTATATGGCCTCCTCCACCACGTTTACTTTCTACATAATAACCTTGTGATGGTTTGAATCTTGTAGATATTACGTAGTTTATTTGTGATGGTACACAATTAAAGTGCTCTGCTAAGTCGTTTCTTTGTATTTCGATGTAATCGTTATCTTCTTCAAATAATTCTTTTATAAATTCTTCTATCGTATCAGACATTCTCATATTGTAATCCTCCTTTCTTGACTTTGACTTTCTTTGACCTTATGTTTTTATTATACTCTGTTTTTTTTTAATGTCAATACTTTTTTTACATTTTTTTGACTTTCTTTGACCTTTGATTTAAATTATGCTTTTATAATAGAAAAACGACAGACAAAATACATTGTCTGCCGTAAAAAGTTTGCCACAGTTATTATCATTATTTGTAGCAATAGTAGTGAGCACCAAGAGTACAGTATATACCGCTACCTTGTGCAAATCTCGCTTGATAAACTACATTTTCTGGTAACGGTCTATCTCCTGCGAGCAATTTTTCTGCTATCTCGTAAAAATAATCATCATAGATGTATTCTTCCGAGTAATAGCTCACTCCCCATGGATATTGACCCTCCTGGGACAAAACTTCTGACACCGAATTTGGAAAATCTGGATCATTAACACGATTAATAATCACATTTCCAACATACGTTGCATCAGTATAGTCACCGTATGCAGCTTCGCGGGACATTGCATAAGCAATGAGAAAGACATCATTTGAATTTACTTCAGATGATTCTTCTGTTGTGGTTACAGTTGTGGTCATAGTCGTCGTTGTTGTCGTTGTTGTGGCCTCTGTTGTTATTGGAACTGTTGTTGCCAACAGTTCTGTAACCATAGTAGCCGTAGAATACGACGGTGTTGCTACAGGTACAACCACTTTTTCTTTCGTCTCTGTGGACACACTTACCCGTTCAGCTCCAAAGTATTCCTCCAATGATGGAGTTTCCTCAATTGGTTCTGCATTTGAAATCATGCCTAGTGTTGTCCCGCCAAACACAATTCCAATTGTGACCAAAAGTGAAATTGCTTCTTTTAGCAAATCTTTTTCACTTCCCTTTTGTTATTTTCCCTATTGGGAATTATTTTAATTATACACTATTTATTTGGTTATGTAAACACTAAAAGGCTTTTTTTCCTTTATTATCCATATATTTATGTTGTTTTATATTTTGTCACAAAAAGCATATAACGCTTAATATTCTTGTATTATACAATCACTATACTTATTGATATAAAAAGTCAATCTGATATAAATCAGACCGACTTTTATTTTTTCTTTGTCATTTTATTTAATTCTTCTGCTCTTTGTTTTTGTTGATTCGGTGTCATCCAAATAAAATAAGAGCAGATAAATTCACCTGAACTTGTTGTATCATCTTTTTCAAAGTGATGATTACAGCGTATTGGTCTTTTTTTGTTTTTCATATAAATCAACCTCTTTCGTAAATATTATTAAACAAAAAAGATTAATTTATACTATATTTGTAATTGCTTTGATTATTATTAGATACTTTTAATATTCTTTGAAAATAATAGATTATAGCCAATTTTAAGAAATTTTTAATTTGCTTTTACTTATCTGGGCTGTTGGGCAATATTCTTTTACTATTAATCTTACAATTTCTTCTTCTGCTTCTGTTACTTTTGGACCTAATAAAATTTTTAAATCTTTTAATACTTCTTCATCAAAATCCACATAAAATCTTTTACTTGGAATTATTGTATTTGGATTTTCTAATAGATTCATTGCTTCTGTTATAAATTTCTCGGCATTATCTCTATTGTTCCTACATATATTTTTCATTTCTTCCATATATTGCATATTCCAAGGTGCTAAAAATATTCCATATCGGCATTCTTCTTGGAAGCTCCAGTTACTTCTTTTATATCTTCCAAGTTTTGAGAAATCATATTTTAATAGTTTTTCTACATTTATATTTTTTATTTTAGGATATAATAAGTTTTCGTCATCTGTATATTCAATATCATATAATTTTATTCCCTCATCTATTAATGACATTTTATTATTTTTGTATAGCTTTTCTACATCAAAATATTGCATAGTTTCTTCGTCAAACCCGTATTCACCACGTGCATAAGTAAATTTTTTAAATGGAAATTCTGGTAGCTCAATTCTTACTCCTGTCATATCTTGTGAATACATTGTCCATAATGGTATTGATTCTCTACTGCTTTTGTTCCAGCAACTTACATAATAAAATCTTCCAAAGTTTTGCAAATCTCCGGTTTCTTTTTCTTCCATATCATCAACATTTTCTAAACTACTAAAACATATGCTTTTCGTTTTTAATATTAATAGTAAATTTTCTATACTTGTATAGTGATATAATTTTTTTATTTTGTCTTTTTCCATAATTTTTCCTTTCCTTATTTTGTAAACTATTTAATCTATTTTTATATTATATATTAAAGGAGGTAATATTTTGAGTTTTGGTTTGTGTTTATCTGGTGGCGGAATAAAAGGTGCTGCTCATATTGGTGTATTGCAATCTTTAGAAGAACATAATATTAATATAGATTATATATCTGGTACATCTTCTGGAAGTATTGTTGCAACACTTTATTCTATTGGCTATTCACCTTCAGAAATATATAATTTTTTTAAACATTATTCAAAAGATATAACCCATATTGGTTTTAAAAATATTTTCAAACTTATATCTGGATTATTACTTAAACATAAAATTGTAATTGATGGCTTAAATGATGGCAAAAAACTTGAAAAAATAATGTATAAAACATGTGCAAAAAAAGATATTTATACAATTGATCAAATAAATTTGCCATTATTAATTCCAAGTGTAAATATTGAAAATGGTGAAACTTACATATTTACATCAAAAAAAATACGAAATATATATCAAGATAATTATGTGTATGATAATTCAATTTTAGTTTCTAAAGCTGTTCGTGCTAGTTGCAGTTTTCCTGGAATATATTCACCTTGCCATTATCAAAATAAGATTTTGGTTGATGGTGGTATTCGAGAAAATATCCCTTGGAAAGAAACAAAAAAGCTTGGCGCTGACACTGTTTTAAGCATTATTTTTGAAAGAACTTTAGAGCCTGATCCTTTTTTAGATATTTTAGAAATTATTACAAAATCTATAAATTTATTATCTCATGAATTATCTTTATATGAACAGTCTGGCTCTGACTATGTTTTAAAGATTAACACTTTAAATACATCTTTACTTGATATCTCGAAAATTGATTTTTTATATAATCTTGGCTATTCTAGTATGAACAATTTTTTAGAAAAAAATAATTGGAACAAAAAACTTTGCAAATTTGAATAATATTGCAAAGTTTTTTGTCTGTTCAATTATGGTCCATCATCTGTTTCATCTTCATCTGGTGTTGTATTTGTTTCATTGTGATTTGTATTTGTATTGTTATTTGTTGTATTAGTATTATTTGTAGTATTTTCGGTTGTATTATTTTCTATATTATTTACTTTATTTTCATTTTTTACATTATTTGATGTATTATTTTTTGTGTTATTTTTTGTACTATTTACAGAAGTATTTTCTGTTGTTGTATTTTCTTCTGTAGTATTTCGTACTACATTATTTTCTGATGAACTATTTGATGTAGTATTTTTAGCTGTATTATTTTTTGTTGTGTTTTCTTTTTTCTTATTATTGCTTCCTGTACAACCTACACATTCGCTTGGTACTGTTCCAGATAAGAAATATTCTGTATATACATCTTCACATTTACTAGTTGCTGTCATTCCTGTTTTTGCACATATTTTTGCTTGTTTTATACTTCCAGGCATTGAGAATGTTGTTTTTGATAAATTTGAATGTACATTTTTCATAACAGCTGACCATAACTGCACTGCAGGGCTTTTTCCTTTATATGATACAGTTTCATTTTGATCATATCCATACCACGTTACAGCTGTATAATATGTTGTGAATCCACATAACCATTTATCATAATTATCGTTTGTTGTTCCAGTTTTTGCTGAAACATCCATTCCATCTATTTTACACAATTTAGCTGTTCCACTGCTTCCTTCTACAGGTTGTTTTAAAAGTTCTTTTAGCACATATGCTACTTCTTTTGAAAAGACTTTGGTTTTCTTTTGCTTTGATTTCATTAAATTTTTTCCTTTAGCAGTTTCAATTTTAGTATAAAAAGTTGGCTCTATATATTGTCCATCATTAGCAATTGTTGCATATGCTCCTGCCATTTCTAGTGGTGTTATACCTTTATCTAATCCTCCGAGTGCTAGTGATAATGTTTCATCTTTATCTGTTAAACTTGTTATTCCCATCTTTTTTAAATATTTCACAGAATTACTTGGGCCAATTGCTTCCATCATTTTTACAAATGGTATATTTTGTGATGATTCTACTGCTCTTCTTACAGTTATTTCTCCAATATACTCATCATTATCTGTTGGAGAATAACCACTTTCACTTCCATCATTAAATGTAGTTGGCTCATCGTTATACATTGTAGCTGCTGTAAATGTTTTTTTGTCAATTCCTGGTGCAAGTACTGCAATTGGTTTAATTGCTGACCCGGTTTGTCTTACTGCTTGTGTTGCTCTATTAAAACCACGTGCACTTTTTTTCTCACCTAAACCTCCAACACATCCTACAACATATCCTGTTGTATGGTCTATTATTACCATTGCAGATTGAGATGTTTGTCCATCATTTGATGTTAGTACATATTTGCTTTTGTTATATTCTTCTTCTAGTTTTTGTTGAATTTCTTTATCTTCTGTACTGTAAATTTTTAAGCCTGACATGTATACATAATTTGTTGCAAATTTTGTACTCATTTTTTTCTTTTCTGATATGTCTGAAATCACTTCAGATACTACTGCGTCTGCATGGTATGAATAAATTCCATTGCTTTCTGATTGAATATCTCCTTTTTGAAAATTTAATCCATTTTCCACTTCTTGAACAGCATTATTGTAATCTGAATCATTTATATGTTTTAATTCGTGCATTTTGGCTAAAACAGCTTTTGTTCTTTTCTTTATTTTTTCTGAATTATCTTTTTCATTAAATGGATTATACGAATTTGGTGAATTATTTATTCCTGCTAAAAATGCACATTCTGCTAAATCAAGATCTGATACACTTTTATTAAAATAATATTTAGCTCCCATATCTACACCATATGTATTTGGTGCTACATATATAATATTAAAATATGTTTCTAAAATTTCATCTTTACTGCAAAAGCTTTCTAGCTCTTCCGCTTTTACCCATTCTTCTATTTTTCTTAATATTGAATTATCATCATTACCTGTCAAATTTTTTACTAACTGCTGAGTTATTGTACTTCCTCCGAATGATGATTTTCCAGCATGAATTACATATGAACCAATTGCAGCTGTTGTTCTTTTTATATCTACACCTTTGTGTTTATAAAATCTTTCATCTTCAATATCTATATATGCATTTTTTAAATTATCTGGAACCTGAGATAATTTTACATTATTTTTATTTCTTTCAGCTCCCAGTTTTTCTATTATATTTCCAGAGCTATCAACTATTATAGATGGCTCATTATTCATCATTTGAAGTACAATATTCTTCCATGAAAAATACGCAGATATCCTATATATACAAAATACCAGATATACAAGAACAAATAATGCATTTGCTTTTTTTATAAAAGCTTTTCTTCTATCTGACATTACTTTTACTTTTGGATTTCCTTTTTTTCCCTTTTGCTTAATGTTTCTTTCAGATCTTTTTACTCTTCTTGTTTCTTCTATTTTATTTAATCTTTTTTCTCTTTTTTTTGCTCTACTCAAAGTTTCATACACCTTCTAAATTTTTCTTTTTTCACGCATTCATTTTATCATTAGATATATTTTTTTGCAATTGAATTTTGGCATAATTATAAAGTAGAAGATATTATGGATATAATACCTTCTACTTTATAATTTATATGTTATTTACAATCTAACATCTACAGTTAATTTTATTATATATGAAACTATTAATATTAGTATGTTGTTTTCTACTGCTGTTTTAGGCGGATTGTGTGAGTACATATTTTCGGCACTTTTATTTAGCTCTGCAACTTCGTTGTTTTTGTTTTCGTCTTTGGCAGTTGATGTTTGAACTGTATCTTGACTATTTTGTGGTTGCCATTTTGCTATTATTGTATAATCTTTTGTTACTTCTTGTGGAAATGTTTTTATTGGCTCATTTGTTTCTTCATCATACCAACCTAAAAATTCATATCCTTCCTTACTTATTACTTGTGGTAATGTTGGGAATTTTTCATTTTTTAATATACTTGTATGCTCTATGTAATTTTGCTCATCTTGAAATGTTCCGCCTTCTTCTGTTTTAAAAATTACATCATATGTTATAAAGTTTTTTAGGTCTCTTGATGTTATTTCTATATTGCATTCATTTGATGTTAGAAAACTTTTTAGCTCTTCATTTTTGTATTCTTTTTCAAATGGCATATTTACATTAAGTTCATCTGATAATACTTGTCCTTTTATAATTATTTTTGCTTGTGATGAAAATGGCTCTGTATCAATAGAATATGCTTTTCCTGTAGAATCTGAATTATTGCTTTCTTTAAAATTAATATATGTTTTTTTATCTCCATTTTCTTCTATTTCGATAGATATGTTTGAAATTTCTATTGAAGATTTTTTGTAATCTATGCTTACTCCATTTATTTGAGTGTCTATATATACTTGTCCATCAATATGTATATTTACGTTAGTTATTTTGTCATAATTATATTCATTTGCATATATGTGGTTAAAGTTAAAAATTGTAAAAAATAAAATTATGGCACATACCCTTTTTAATTTTTTCAATTTTTTTCTCCTTAATAATATTATTTAGGTTTTTGGTTGTACCTATAAACCTTATGTATATTATTAAGTATATTCTTCTCTTTTGAAAAATATTCCAATTTTTTTATTTTTTCGATTGTCTTTTTTCGACTTTTTTTGTATCCGTTATCGGTTGATTTACATATTATATTGTGAGGTGTTTTAATATGATTTTGAATTCTTTTTTTCTTGCGATTTCTAGTAGTGTTGATTCGCTTGGTATTGGTATTACATATGGTTTAAAAAAGACTAAAATTTCATATGTTGCAAATATTATTTTGTTTAGTATTTCAATTATTATTACAACTTTTTCTATGTGGTTTGGTAATTGTATTAGTAATTTTTTATCTAGTAATATTACTAATATTATTGGTAGTTTAATTATTATTTTTATGGGATTTTTCATGACTTTTCAGGCTTTAAAGAAAAATAATGTTGATAATTGTAATAGCGAGAATTTAAGTTTCAATGAAAATATTAATGATGAAAAAATTTTTTGCTTTTTTATAAAGTTTTTGGGAATTACAATTCAAATAATACGAAATCCTACAAATTCCGATTTTGATCATTCTAAAAAGATAGATTGTAAAGAAGCATTTTTTCTTGCAATTGCTCTTTCACTTGACAGTTTTTGTATCGGAATTGGATCTACAATTGCTGGAATTAGTTGTAGTTTATTTCCTCTACTTATAAGTACATTTCAACTTTTGTTTTTAAAGTTTGGATATATTATTGGAAGCAAATTAAATAATACAAAAATTTTTCCAGACAATACTTGGTCTGTACTATCTGGAATATTGTTAATTATTATAGGATTTGTTAAGTTCTTTTAATAACCCTATCTTCTGGGACACCTACAACAGTTGAATTTTTTTCTACTGATTTTAATACAACAGAGCCTGCACCTATTTTTACATTGTCTCCTATGTTGATTGGACCTAGCAGTTTGGCACCGGCACCTATTAATACATTGTTACCTATGGTAGGATGTCTTTTTAGTTTTTCTTTTCCGGTGCCTCCTAATGTTACTTGATGGTAGATTACGCAATCATTTCCAATTACTGCAGTTTCTCCTATTACTATTCCCATTCCGTGGTCAATCATTAGTCTTTTTCCTATTGTAGCTCCTGGATGAATTTCTATTCCAGTAAAAAATCGTGTTAGCTGTGATATTAATCTTGCTATGAAGAATAGCTTGATGTTATAGAAAAAATGAGCTATTCTGTGGGAAAATAGTGCGTGAAAGCCTGGGTATAGTAATATTACTTCGAAGATATTTCTTGCCGCGGGGTCTTTTTGTTGTATATTTTTGGCATCATAATATAAATTTTTTATTGATGTTAACATATATACTCCTTGTCGTTTAGATTTAGTTTATGTATATTCAAATTTTTTTATTTTGTGAATTTTCTTTTTTGAATTTAGTATTTGAATAGCCTGGATGGGTGAATATATATGAAATTACATTTCTTATTTTATAATATTTCTTTAATTTCCTCTTTGGTTAATCCGGTTAATTCAGATATTAAATTAATATCCATTTTCTTTTCCAACATTTTTTTCACAAGTTCGTTTTTTTCTTCAGTTCGACCTTCAGCGAGTCCTTCAGTTCGACCTTCAGCGAGTCCTTCAGCTCGTCCTTCGGCACGTCCTTCGGCGAGCCCCTTAGCTCGTCCCTCAGCTAATCCTGCTGCTAATCCCT